>JACCDW011032753.1_pt1 | contig 58445 bp, 48 predicted proteins | sample 7449781 | NCBI WGS metagenome assembly JACCDW01 (sample SAMN15323449, study PRJNA562643) | freshwater metagenome | isolation source: river surface water | place: USA:Blue River Watershed | collected 2017-08-18
GGTCCAGGATCGCAACAAGTGAATAACGATTGGAATTCAAATGATGATTATTGGTTCCAAATGTTAGCACAACAAGGCTATATTGTAGCTTGTGTTGACGGACGCGGAACAGGATTCAAAGGCGCTGCCTTCAAAAAAGTAACGCAAAAAGAATTGGGTAAATACGAAGTGGAAGATCAAATCGATGCAGCCAAAGTTATTGGAAATTATCCGTATGTAGATAAAAATAGAATTGGGATTTGGGGTTGGAGTTATGGAGGATTCATGGCGTCGAATTGCATTATGAAAGGCAATGATGTGTTCAAAATGGCTATTGCGGTGGCTCCAGTAACTAACTGGCGTTTTTACGATAGTATTTACACTGAACGTTATATGCAAACGCCTCAAGAAAATGCAAGTGGTTATGACGAAAATTCGCCAATCAACCATGTAAATAAATTGAAAGGAAAATTCTTGTTGATTCACGGTTCAGGGGATGATAATGTGCATGTTCAAAATTCAATGCAAATGATGGAAGCTTTGATTCAAGCCAACAAACAATTTGATTCTCAAATTTACCCGGATAAAAACCACGGCATTTATGGTGGCAAAACCAGAGTTCAGTTGTTTACTAAAATGACTAATTTTATCAAAGAAAATTTATAAAACGAACCAATAATTTCAACCAAAAAATAGATTTATGACAGCAACTCAATCGAAAACAGCGCATCCAAAAGGACTTTGGGTATTGTTTGGAACAGAAATGTGGGAACGATTCAATTTCTACGGAATGCGAACTTTATTAGTGCTTTTCCTTGTGAATTCATTAGTAATGAAAGAAGAAGATGCTTCCTTAATTTATGGAGGTTTCTTAGGACTTTGTTACTTAACTCCAATGTTAGGTGGGTTTATTGCCGATCGTTTCTTAGGGAATAGAAATTGTATTATGTTGGGTGGATTGATTATGGCGATTGGGCAGTTATTGTTATTTACTAGTGCGAGTGTTTTTGGTGAAAATTTACCTTTAGCCACTACGATTATGTACAGTGGTTTGGGAGCTATTATTTTTGGTAATGGATTCTTCAAACCGAATATATCTAGCATGGTGGGAAGTTTGTATCCAAAACAAGAAAAAAATAAATTGGATACAGCCTTTACTATTTTCTACATGGGAATTAATATTGGGGCTTTTTTGGGTCAATCTATTTGTCCTTTGTTAGGAGATGTAAAAGATTCAGCTGGAATTAGAGATATTCATGCTTTCAAATGGGGATTCCTTGCCGCTTCGATAGCGATGCTTTTAGGAACTATTTTGTTCTACTTTTTGAAAAATAAATATGTCGTTTCTCCTGAAGGGAAACCATTAGGAGGATTGCCATCTAAAAATGAATCGTCAGACTATGAAGAAGGAGAAGCGCAAAAAGCCGTTTTTACACCAACAGCTTTAGCAGTAGCAGTAGCTTGTTTTGTGGGATTGTTTTTGTTATTCCATTTCTCTGTAGATGGGGATAATGTAGTAAAAACCATTATTTATCCAATTATCTACGCCAGTGGTATTACTTTAGCAGGATTAATTTTATCAGATAGTTCATTGACCAAAATAGAAAGAGATCGAATCCTTGTTATCTACATCGTATCGTTCTTTATTATTTTCTTTTGGGCCGCCTTTGAACAAGCAGGGTCTTCGTTAACGTTTATTGCCGATAATCAAACCGACAGAACTTTTATGTTTGGTTGGCAAATGCCAGCTTCGATGGTGCAAATTTTCAACGGACTTTTTGTTGTGATTTTGGCTGTGCCATTCAGTATGTTATGGGACAGATTAAGAGCCAAAGATAAAGAGCCTATTTCTCCATTTAAATTGGCATTAGGTTTATTCTTAATTACAGTGAGTTTCTTTATGATTGCTAATCAAGTAAAAGGTTTAGGAACTTCTGGCTTATTAGCGGTTAAATGGTTGATTTTATTGTATTTCTTAAATACTTGTGCTGAGTTGTGCTTGTCGCCAATTGGTCTGTCATTAGTAGGTAAATTATCTCCAAAACGTTTTGCTTCTTTATTATATGGAGTTTTCTTTTTATCGAATGCTTCAGGTTATGCATTAGGAGGAACTTTAGGTTCTATCTTACCAGCAACAGGTGATAAATTTGATAAAGCAAAAACATTAGGGATTGATTTGCAACCTATTTTAGATAAAAAAATCACACCAACAGCAGAACAATTGAAGTTGTTAGCCGATAATCAAATTAGCGATCATAACCCTGTTTTTGCAGGTTTTGAAATTCACAATCTGTTTGAATTCTTTATGGTGTTTGTAGTGTTGACAGGAATTGCTTCATTGATATTATTTGCCTTGACGCCTTTCTTGAAAAAAATGATGCATGGTATCCGATAATTTAACCTTAGAAAAAATTCAAAACTTTGAAGGCAAATACCCCAAGCAATTGTGGTATTTGTTTTTAGTAGAAATGTGGGAACGTTTCTGTTTCTATGGGATGCGAGGGGTTTTGACCTATTTTATGGTCGACCAATTGTTGTTAAAAGACGAAGCGGCAAATTTACAATACGGCGCGATCCAAGCCTTTGTCTACGCGTTCACCTTTATTGGAGGTATTTTTGCTGATAAAATTTTAGGTTTTAAAAAGTCGCTATTATTTGGTGGTATAGTTATGATTTTAGGCAATCTATTAATCGCTCTTTCACCAGCAACTTTATTTTATTATGGAATTGCATTTTCCATTATTGGGACTGGGTTTTTTAAGCCTAATATTTCTTCGATGGTGGGCGAGTTGTACCATGAAAATGACAACAGACGCGATGCCGGTTACGGAATGTTCTACGCTGGAATTAACGTAGGCGGACTTTTAGGAGGGGCTTTGTGTATCTATTTAGGGAAATATTATTCTTGGCAATGGTGTTTTTTATCAGCAGCTATTGTGATGTTTTTAGGTTTGATTACATTTTTATTGACAAAAAAACAGTTGGGACCTATTGGAGATTCCCCTTTATTAAATTTAGCTTCGAATACAAGAAAAGTTAGAGAAATTGCTGTGTATGTAGGTTCGTTGTTGAGTATTCCATTGATATTTTTAATGGTAAAAAACACGGATTATACAGATTACTTTATGTACACAATAGGAGTACTGGCAATTTTATATTTTGTATTCGAGACAGTGAATTTGAAGAATATTGCCTTGCAAAAAAAGTTAATTGCAGCGTTTTTATTTATCTTTTTTTACTTTTTATTCAATGCGATTTACGAGCAAAGCGGTGGTTCGTTGTCACTTTTTGCAAAAGACAATCTGAATGATAGTTTGCTATTCTTTCATATCGATCCCAATGTAGTCAACAACAGTTCCAATACTTTTTTTGTGATTGTATTGAGTCCGTTAATTGGGCTATTATGGTTGTGGTTAGGGAAGAGAAAAATAGAACCGAACACGATTGTGAAATTCGGAATCGGATTTTTATTCCTTGGCGCTTCGTTTTATATCTTTTACCTCACCCGCTTTTTTGCTAATGTGCGAGGAATTGCCTCTTTGAACGTGTTTACCTTTGCTTATTTGGTAACAACCGTTGGCGAATTGTGTTTGGGTCCTATTGGGATGTCAATTATTACTAAGCTTTCGCCAAAACGCCTCTTCGGAATGATGATGGGATTGTGGTTTTTGGCTAGTGCATTTGGTCAATTAGCAGCGGGGAAATTAGGTGCTGCTATGTCCAATTCAGAAACAGGTAATACATTGATATCTAAATTACAATCGTACACCGAAGGCTATTATCAATTGGCTATTTATTCCATTATTGCAGGTGTATTTTTAATTGCAATTACACCTTTGGTAAAAAAATTAATGCAGGAAGTGAAATAAATCACTAATTTTGGTTTCATAAAAAACACAACAAAATGAAAAAAATAATTATAACCTTAGTATTTGTTTTAGGTTCAATTTCGATACAAGCACAAGAATTGTATTGGGAAACTAATGTAAATAAAGCGATTGAAGTTTCTAAGAAAACTAAAAAGCCCTTGTTGTTATTTTTTACTGGAAGTGATTGGTGTGGTTGGTGTATTCGTTTGCAAAAAGAAGTTTTGAGAACACCTGAATTTGCTACTTGGGCAAAAGATAATGTGGTTTTGGTTGAGTTGGATTACCCAAGAAGTAAACCACAAACGAACGAAATCAAACTACAAAATGGTCAGTTGCAACAAATTTTTGGTATTCAAGGATATCCAACAGTATTTTTTAGCAATGTACAAGAATCGGCTGGAAAAATTAACTTTCAAGCCATAGGAAATACAGGGTATGTAGCTGGTGGACCTAAAGCATGGTTGGCAGTTGCTGATGGAATTTTGAAGAAAAAATAACTGTTTTAACGCAGGATATAGAATCCCTTTTCACTAGTCGAGTGAAAAGGGATTTTTTCTTTTTCACAACTGGCTTTCCAAAGTTTCTGCAAGGTTTTGTAATTGGACGCATCGGCGACAATTTCTTTAGGTTGACTTATTTGAATGAGTCGTTCTAAATTAATTTTAGGTGATTGAGTGAGTACGATGATATCGGGATGCTGCTGTTTTGGATACGCGCCTGTGCTATCTAAAATTAAAATACGTTTTCCATTGAAGAAAATGCTGTTTTTTAATTCTTTGGTTGCAGTCAAATGACTAAAATTGCCCACAAGATAAGCATTGAGTGTGTTATTTTTTGCGCCCGCTTTTTGGAGGCTTTCATTTGCGTAAAGTGTAACCGTTCTTCCGTTACGCTCCGCAATCAAGGTGTTCTTTTTTAAATTAAATACTACCCATTCTTGTTGGTTTGTCACTTGCCATTTGTTCCATAAAAAAGCAATTTGTACTACAATAACCGAAACTAAGACAGCAACCAAACGTTGAAATTGCGGTTTTTTAAACCAAAGAATTGTACTGAAAACTACCGCATAACTACTCAAAAGGAAGGTTAGCGTAAACGGAATATCTTTAATGATAAATTGTTCAGCATTCGCGATGGTGTGGATGATTTTGTCCACTACAAACAAACCCCATTCCAATGCTTTGGATAAGAAAAAAGGACATTGGTTGAAAAAAGCTAATACCATCACTAACACGCCCAATCCCATAATGAATCCTGTTAAAGGAATGATGACCAAATTGGTTATGAAAAATAATCCTGGAAACTGATGAAAATAATACAAACTCAAGGGTAGTGTTCCTATTTGTGCGGCAAAAGAAACGCTAAGAATGTCCCAAATGTATTTTGAGATTTTGTTTTCGGGTTCCCAAAGGCTTGACAATAACGGGTGAAACCACAAGATAAAAAACAACGCCAAATAACTGAGTTGAAATCCTACATCAAATAGAAAAGCGGGTTGTACCAATAAAATTAGTAAAATAGACACCAATAAAGTGTGGTAAATATTCACGCTTCGGCGAAGGTGTTGTCCAATGGCTACGAAAGAAAACATGGTTACAGAACGCACCACTGAAGGAGCTAATCCTGCCAAGATTCCAAACAGCCAAAGCGAGCACAAAATAACAATCAATTTCAGCAATGAACCTTTTCTATTGTTAGGGACAGGCTTAAGAATGAAGGTCACAAACAACAATATGAAACCAATGTGCAAACCCGAAACTGATAAAATATGGACTGCTCCCGCATATTGGTAGTCTTGGATAATTTCAGGGTCAATGTCTTGTTGCTGACCGAGAATCAAAGCAATAGCCACATTCAGTTCGGTGGAGTGAAAACCGTCTTTTTTTAAATTGTTAATGATGGTATTCCGAATTTGGGCAGCATAATACCAAATGTCTTTTTCAATCAGAGAACTTACTTTGATGTCAGTAGCATCAGCATACAACTGTCCATAGATTTGTTTGTTCGCTAGGTATTTCCCATAATCAAATTGGTTGGGGTTTTTCGGACTGCTGTTGGGATACAAACTACCTTGAATTTGGAGTCGATTACTAATAACAAACGCATGATGTAAACTGTCTTTTCTGATGTTGAGTAGCAATTTTCCAGAACATTTGGTTTTGTCTATTTGGCTTACCAAAGCCACATACCGCTGACTAGAATTACTACTTTTTAATTTTTCGTTGAGTACTAACGTAAAAATATGGGGTTGCTCAAAAACGTTTTGAATTTGGGTGTAATGATTTTTTTGATAGGAATCAGTATGAATGGTTTGGGTACTTACACCAATGGTAAAAGCAAGTCCGTAAACAGACAGGCCAAAATAACGAAGACGATATGGTTTTTTGGTACACCAAAAATAAACACCACCCAATAATAGGGTAGCCAAAAATAGAGAGGCGAACACAAGATTGGGACTAGGTTGTGCATAATAGGCAAATACAATACCTAAAATAAAAACCAATGTAACTCTTGCTAGGGGGAATTGCAAAACTTTCATGTTACTAAAATACAAAAAATTAAAAGCGAACTATATAAAAATTAAAAAAGCTTCCAGCCTTTTAAAGTTGGAAGCGTTTTAGTATAAGTTTTAAAACTACTTCAAATCAGCTACAATCAACTGCGCTGTTTTTTGACTCGCGCCAATACCGCCTAGTTTTTCTTCTAAATGGTCGTATTGAGTTAAAAGTTGGGTGCGATGTTCTCCTTCTAAAATTTTAGCTAATTCCTCTTTGATACGTTGCGTGGTGCAGTCATCTTGAATTAATTCCGTTACGACTTCTTTATCCATAATGAGGTTTACTAACGAAATGTATTTTAAGGTAATGATGCGTTTTGCAATTTGGTACGAAGCCCAACTTCCTTTGTAGCATACCACTTCGGGAACTTTAAAAAGAGCCGTTTCTAATGTAGCCGTTCCAGAAGTTACCAAAGCAGCTGTGGCTATTTGCAGTAACGAGTAGGTTTTATTCGAGATGAATTTGATGTTGGAGTTGGTAATGAACTTTTCGTAAAAAGAAAATTCTTGACTTGGCGCACCCGCAATCACAAATTGGTAGTCTGGAAAATCATTCACTACGCTCAACATTACGGATAGCATTTTGGTTATTTCTTGTTTTCGACTCCCCGGCAAAATAGCAATAATGGGTTGGTCGCTCAAGTTGTTTTCTTTTCTAAAAATAGGGGAATCAATTGATGGTTGGTTGTGGATGGCATCAATCAAAGGATGTCCCACAAAGTGAACCGGGTAATGGTGTTTGTTTTCGTAAAACTCTTTTTCAAAAGGCAAAATCACATACATCTGATCCACATCGCGCTTGATGTCGGTGATTCTATTTTCTTTCCAAGCCCAAATTTGAGGCGAAATGTAATAGTGGGTTTTGATTTTCATGGTTTTTGCCCATTTGGCAATACGCAAGTTGAATCCGGGATAATCAATAAAAACGATTACATCAGGTTGGAACTCCAAAATGTCTTTTTTGGCAACTTTAATGTTGTTTAAAATGGTTTTTAAATTGAATAGAACTTCAATAAATCCCATGAAAGCGAGTTCTTTGTAATGTTTTACCAAAGTTCCGCCAACAGTTTGCATCAAATCGCCTCCCCAAAAGCGAATCTCGGCTTTCGGATCTTCCTGGTATAAGGCTTTCATTAAATTGGCTCCGTGTAAATCACCCGAAGCTTCTCCAGCTATAATGTAATATTTCATCTTTTTTATTGCGTATTTTTCTGAAAGTTATACAAACAAAGTAATAATGGTGAGAACAATTACTGCCAAAATTACACCGCGTGCCATGAACTCTTTGTCTGATTTTAGTAGAGCCCAAAAAACGATTAAATCCAAGACAGTTCCTAAAGTGATAATCTTGCCTAATTTACCATCAGCCTGTACTAATTCGATTCCTGTAACAAAGGTGTAATCAGTGAATAAGCGAATGAATAAAAAACAACCCAAAAGAGAAGTAATTAATCCAATAACGAATCCAAAGAGTATGTCGGTTTTGTTTTTCAAAAGGGTGTCGAATTAGCGTGATTAAATAGGCTTTGGTAAAAATAATAAACAAAGAAAAACAAAAAATACCAACTTCAACTATTTAATCTTTGCCAAAAAGAACAATTTTATATCTTTAACAAAAAATTATGTTGTCCTTATAATTGTTGGTATTATTTTTACTGTAATTTAGACAAAAAACTTGATGAATACTATAATTACCTTTATGAAAAGAAACTATAAAATACTCTTAGTTGTCACCTTTCTGTCATTATCATTGTTGGCATTTAAGTCCAATTATGCTACTTCAAATGATCCGGAAAAAGACAAATTGTTGATTGAATTATTGACGTTTGTACTTGAAAAAGGGCATTATAGTCCAGCAACAATGGACGATGAATTTTCTAAAGGAGTTTACAAAGATTATATCGAGGCTTTGGATCCATCAAAACGTTTTTTCTTGCAATCAGATATTGATGAATTTTCTAAATACGAATTGGAATTGGATTATCAAATTCTGAACAAGGACTTGACGTTTTTTGATTTGACTTATACTCGTTTAATGCAACGTATGGAGGAGAGTAAATCCATTTATAAATCAATATTGAGCAAACCATTTGATTATAAAGTAGACGAATCATTCAATACAAATTATGAGATAATGCCGTATGCAAAAAATGCATCAGAACTAAATGAAAGATGGCGCAAACAAATTAAATTATCGACATTGTCATCTTTAGTAGATCGTTTAGAGATTCAAGAAAATAATGGTAAAGTAGATAAAGATTTAAAAGAAGCGGCCGCTCCAATCAATCCAGAAGGTACTTTTCAAGAAAATGCCGCAGATAAAAAGAAAGAAGTCACAGCTGATGCTGGGAAAGTAAAAACTTTTGAAGAGTTGGAAAAAGATACAAGAGAGAGTTCGTTGAAATCATTAGATGAATATTTTGGGTTCATTAAGGATTTGGATAGAAACGATTATTTTTCAGTCTATTTAAATACGATTACAGGCCGTTTTGATCCACATACGAATTACTTAGCGCCGGAGGAAAAAGAACGTTTTGATGTAAGTATTAGCGGTAAATTGGAAGGTATCGGAGCGCGTTTGCAAAAGAAAAACGATTATACTGAAATTTCCGAATTGATTTCGGGAGGACCTGCTTGGAGAGGGAAACAATTAGAAGCAGGTGATGTAGTAATTAAAGTAGGTCAAGCTAACCAACAACCAGTTGATGTGGTGGGAATGCGTTTGGACGATGTCGTGAAAAAAATCAAAGGTCCAAAAGGAACTGAAGTACGTCTAACGGTGAAAAAGGTAGATGGAACAATAAAGGTCATTTCAATCATTAGAGATATTGTTGAGATTGAGGAAACCTATGCTAAATCAAGTGTTGTTGAGAAAGACGGATTAAAATATGGAGTAATTTATTTGCCAAAATTCTACATTGACTTTGAAAACAAAGAGGGTAGAGACGCAGGGAAAGATATTGCTTTGGAAGTGTCGCGTTTGAAAAAAGAAGGAGTTAGCGGTATCGTCTTAGACGTTCGTGATGACGGAGGAGGTTCTTTATCAACGGTTGTTGATATTGCAGGGTTGTTTATTGAGGAAGGACCTATTGTTCAAATCAAATCAGCAGGAAAAAGAAAAGAAGTGCTGTATGATAGAGATAAAAAAATTGAGTGGGATGGACCATTGGTAATTATGGTCAATAGTTTTTCTGCTTCAGCTTCTGAGATTTTGGCTGCAGCCATTCAAGATTATAAACGAGGGATTATCATTGGTAGTAAACAAACCTACGGTAAAGGGACTGTGCAAAATGTAATTGATTTGAATCAGTTTGTGCGTAGTAGCTCGGTAGGGGATTTAGGTGCTTTGAAAACAACTACTCAAAAATTTTATAGAATTAATGGTGGTTCAACACAATTAGAAGGTGTAAGTAGTGATGTGGTGATGCCAGACCGTTATGCCTATTTAAAAATGGGAGAACGCGATGTGCATAATGCAATGCCTTGGGATAAAATTGATCCAGCGCAATACGGTGTTTGGACAAATAACAAAAAATTCAACCAAGCGATTGCGAATAGTAAAAATAGAATCGCTCAAAATGCACAATTCCAGTTGGTAGAAGACAATGCCAAATGGATTGATAGCCGTAGCGAAGATTATGTGTATAGTTTGAATATTGATCAATTTAAATTGGCTCAAAAACAAATTGAAGAGAAAGCCAAAAAATACAAACCGCTTCAGAATTACAAAAACAATTTGAAGTTTAGTTCATTGCCTTATGAGGCAGAAGTTATGTCTAAAGATGTTACTTTGAAAGAGAAAAGAGATCGTTGGCACGAATCGTTGTCCAAAGATATTTATGTAGAAGAAGCTTTAAATGTATTAGACGATTTGCAATCAAAAGCAGTGGCAAAAAAACCAATGGAGGCTAAGTTGAAAAGTCATAAACTAGTAAAGTCGTAATCTAGTAAAATAAATAAGAAAGCCCTCAATTTGAGGGCTTTCTTATTTAGAGAAGTTAATTTAATAAATTACCATTCGTTTACTTTATTGGCATCCATTTTTAAGAAGATAAAAAGCAGAATAGTGAATCCCCATAATCCCGATCCTCCATAAGAAAAGAAAGGAAGAGGGACCCCAATAGTTGGAAAAATACCTACTACCATGGCTATATTTACAAAGAAGTGAATGAACAATATTCCCGCTACGCAATAACCATACACCCGACTAAATTTGGTTTTTTGCCTTTCGGCCAAGTAGATTATTCGAAGTAATAAGACAACAAAAAGGGCGATTACAATCAAAGATCCTAAAAACCCCCACTCTTCACCTACTGTAGTGAAAATATAATCGGTATGTTGCTCTGGTACAAAACCTCCTTTGGTTTGAGTGCCTTCTAAAAAGCCTTTTCCGAAAAATCCTCCTGATCCAATCGCAATTTCAGATTGATTAGTATTGTATCCAATACCTTTCATATCGACTGTTTTTCCTAATAAAATATTGAAACGGTCTCGGTGGTGTTGTTTAAAGACATGTGTAAAAACATAGTTTACGGATAAAACAAAACCTGTAATTAGAGTAAAAAGAATTCCGCTGAGTACAATATTTCTATCAGCTAATCGGGACTTGTAGTAGACAAATACAATAACTAAAAGAGCCAATAAAATAACATATTGCGGCTGTAAAATTAAAGTTAAAACGAATAAAAGGATAGCGGAGAATCCAGTCCAAATGTACCAAGAAGGAAGTCCTTCACGATATAAAACCAAGAAAAATGCACTGTATATTAAAGCACTTCCAGGGTCTGGTTGAGGTAAGATGAGCAATACGGGTAAAAATACGATGGCTAATGCTTGGATTTGTCTGTTGGTGTATTTGAGATTAATTTGAGTATCACTTAGGTATTTGGCTAAGGCCAATGCTGTAGCTGCTTTTGCAAATTCGGATGGCTGTAAAGTAAAACTTCCAAAACCATACCAACAACGCTGACCTGCAATAGTTTTACCGAAAGCAAATAGTCCAATTAGAGAGAGCAGTGAAATACCAAAAATAATAGAAGCATATTTTTCATAGAATTTTCCATCTACAAAAAGCACTATAAAGATTAGAGGGATAGTCAAGGCAATAAATATAAATTGCTTCTCTGAAGTTCCTTCCATAGAGGATAAAGAAGACGAATAAATATTTAGCCAACCCAATAGTACTAATACGCTATAAATAATAACGCAACTCCAGTCAATATTGTTTGTTATACTTTGATTTTTCATATGTTTAAATTCTATTTTTTAGTGGTAACATATGGTATCGCCTTTTTTATTATTGGTGTTTGCTTGCGCTAACTTAGTGTAAATGGCGATTTCATTATTAATGAGTCACTTTATTATTGGACTTAATTGTGTCTTTTTTTATTTTTGGAGGCGCTATTTTGCTTTGCAATATAGAATCTTGTCTTCTCATTTCAGATTTTACAGATTCAGATAATCCTCCTAATTTGGCATATTGACCTTGTAAACTTTTGTTTAATATTCGAGTTTCTAAGTCCGTACGTGTAATCTTTTTTCTGAGGTATTTTTCAATCATTAAACTGGCAATAGGACCAGCAATGGTTGCTCCAAACCCTCCGTTTTCTACCATTACTGCAATTGCAATTTTGGGATTGTCTTTCGGCGCAAAAGCTACAAAGATTGAATGGTCTTCTAACTGAGTTCTTTTGCCTCCAATTTTAGCAAAATTTTCTGCAGTTCCCGTTTTTCCACAAATGTCTATTCCTTCAACTTTTAAGTGGTAAGCAGTTCCTAAATTATATACGTCAAATAGACCGTCTATTATCGGACTAAAATACTTTCTGTCAATTGTGGTGACGTGTTTGGTAGTAAATTTTTTATCAATAGGTTTTCCTTCTATTTTTTTGATGATATGAGGGGTGTAATAATACCCTCTATTTGCAATAGTGGCCATCATATTGGCTAATTGTATCGGGGTCATTAATACTTCGCCTTGTCCAATAGCATTGGATACAATTGCTGTGCTTCTCCATCCTCCATTTGGATAAATTCGCTTGTATGTTTTAGAATCTGGAATATTTCCTTTTCTTCCTGTTGGGAGATCATACCCCATAAATTGGCCTAAGCCAAAACTTTTTACATGTTTACTCCAAACATCTACCGCCGAAGCTGGTTTGACATATTTGTTTATCGTTTTCATATAAGCAGTACCAAAGAAGGCATTACATGATTCGTAAATCCCTCGGTGTAATTGTAGCATCCCTCCATGGCAGTGACATCGCATGAATCGACCTCTAGCATAACTAAATCCGTGATGGCAAGCCACACTGGTTTGTTCATTAATTACGCCTTCTTGTAAGGCTACTAGTCCAGTCATGATTTTGAAAGGAGATCCGGGAGGATATTCAGCTAATAGTCCTCGGTCATACAAAGGTTTTGCAATAGAATCTTTATAGAGTTGGGTGTAATTCTTCGAACGTTGTCTTCCTACTAATATGGCTGGGTCGTACGAAGGTGCTGTTACTAGAGCCAGTATTTCTCCTGTTTTTGGTTCAATTGCAACAATTCCACCACGCTTATTAATCATTAACTCCTCTCCATATTTTTGAATTTCGGCATCAATACTCAAGTTAATATCTTCGCCTTGTACAGCAATGGTATCGTACTTTCCTTCTTTGAATGAACCTATTTCTCTATTGTATTTGTCTTTTTGAATGTATTTAACCCCTTTGATTCCACGTAAAATTTCCTCATAACTTTCCTCGACTCCTTGTTTTCCAATCAAATCACCACTATTGTAATACGGGTTTTTTGCAATTAAGTTTTCGTTCACTTGGGTGATGAATCCAAAGATATTGGCGCCAAAATCCACTTCATAATCGCGTAGCGAACGTTTTTGAAAATAGAAACCTTCAAATTTTCTGATTTTTTCTTGGAAGGCTGCAAATTCAATTTTATTCAATTGAGTTAAGAAAACAGAAGGCAATCTAGGGCTATATACTTTTGCTTTTTCGATTTTCTTAATAAAGTCTTCCTTAGTAATATCCAATAACTCGCAAAATTCAATAGTGTCTAAATTTTTGATTTCCCTTGGGATAACCATAATATCGTAAGACGCTTGATTAGAAACAAGTAGTTTTCCGTTTCTATCATAAATATAACCTCTTTCGGGGTAGTCGTATTTTATCTTGATAGCGTTATTATCTGATTTCAATTTGAATGAATCATCAATAATTTGTAGGTAGAAAATTCGTATTACCAGCAATGATGCTGCAACAATAATTAAGGTAGGCAGCAAAACTTTTCTCATCTTTTGTTTGGCTTAATTAGATATATGATGATGATACAAATAGAAATTGTAAGTACACTACTGAGTATCGTTCGTATTAAAATATCCCAAAAGAGACTGAATTGAAATGCTTCTAGAATAAATAATGTTAAATGATGAATAAGTACAGCTACTAATATAAATGAGAATCGCTCAGGGGTTAGTACATCATTTAGTTTTATAGTTTGGTACTCGTAACTCACTCCAAAGGCAAATTTAAAAACAGCAGGTCTGAAATAAGCTAATGTTAAGCAAGCGGTAGTGTGAATTCCTCCAGAATTACTGAACATATCTAAAATAAGACCTAATAAAAAACTAGCAATTAATAACCCTGACTTATTTCCATTTACAGGGTATAGTATAATGAATAAGATGTAAGGAAACGGACTGATGAAACCAAATAAATTAATGTTATTGAAAACAATAATTTGTATAGTTAATAAAATGAAGAATCTAAAAATATTGAAAAATAAACTACTATTCATCTTCTTCCCGTTTTTCTAGATTCATAATTTCTTGACGGTCTTTTCCTTTTATAATATAAACATGTCCAAGATTGGTCATGTCATTAAATAATTTTATGTCTAAAGTATAATAGTTGGTTTCGTTGTCGATGTAAACCTTGTCAATAGTGCCAATATTGATGTTTTCTGGGAAAATAACAGATTGACCTCCGGTAACAATAGTGTCTCCCTTTCTAACCGAAGCTAATCTAGGAACATCAATTAATTGGACAAACCCTGTACTTTTTCCATTCCAAACTAAAGAGCCAAAATGATTGGATTTTTTGACTTTAGCGTTAATTTGAGATTTTTTATTTAAGATACTAATGACTGTTGCATAATGAGGAGAGGTGTTGTCTATAATACCAACGATTCCTAGGCTATTTACGACACCCATGTCTGGTTTTACACCTTGTAGCTCTCCAGAATTTAAGGTTAAATAATTTTCATGGACGCTATAAGAGTTATGAATTACTCTTGAAACAATAATATCACTTGATTTTACTCCTTTTATACTGTCTAGTTTTCTAACGACAGTTGTGTCCTTTTTATTAAATAAAATACTTTTTAGAGTTGCATTTTCTTGCGCCAATGCCTCATTTTGTGATTTTAAATTCAGGTATTCGTCAAATTCACTAAGTTGCTCGTAAACGCCTCCGCTTAAGAAATTAGCCGAACTAATCACTTTACTTCTGTGAAAAGAATGGGACTGAATGGTCAGCGTTAACGAAATACCCAAAAGCAGCAAAAACAGTAAGCGATTACTGTTTTTAAATATAAAATTAAATATTTGCTGCATTTCTTAAATGTATTATTTATGACTTCTTTTTAGAAAAAAGACTATTTAATCAAGATGCTTTTAAATCTATTGATGTTTTTAAGTGCCATTCCAGTACCTCTAACTACTGCTCTTAATGGATCTTCTGCAATATAAACAGGTAAGTCTGTTTTTAGTGAAATTCGTTTGTCAAGTCCTCTTAACATAGAACCTCCACCGGCAAGATAGATTCCTGTATTGTAAATGTCGGCGGCTAATTCTGGAGGTGTTTGTGACAAAGTTTCCATGATAGCATCCTCGATACGTTGTATCGATTTGTCCAAAGCTTTAGCAATCTCACGGTGAGAAACTTCTACTTGTTTTGGTTTACCAGTTAATAAATCACGTCCTTGAACTGACATGTCCTCTGGAGGAGTTTCTAAATCTTCTACCGCAGCTCCAATTTGAATCTTAATTTTTTCAGCAGTACTTTCTCCAACAAATAGATTGTGTTGCGTACGCATGTAATAAATAATATCATTCGTGAATACATCCCCAGCAATTTTTACTGATTTGTCGCAAACAATACCTCCAAGAGCGATTACTGCAATTTCAGTTGTTCCCCCACCAATGTCAACAATCATATTTCCTTTAGGTTGCATAATATCAATTCCAATACCGATTGCCGCAGCCATAGGTTCGTGAATCAAATATACTTCTTTACCATTTACTCTTTCACACGATTCTTTTACCGCTCTCATCTCTACTTCGGTAATTCCTGAAGGAATACAAACTACCATTCGTAGCGCAGGAGTAAACATTTTTTTCTTTAGCGCAGGAATACTTTTAATAAACATGTTAATCATTTTCTCTGACGCGTCAAAGTCAGCAATTACACCGTCTTTCAATGGTCTAATTGTTTTGATGTTTTCGTGGGTTTTTCCTTGCATCATGTTGGCTTCTTTCCCAACAGCAATGATTTTACCTGAGATTCTGTCTCTGGCAACAATAGAAGGACTATCAATGACAACTTTATCGTTGTGAATAATTAATGTGTTTGCGGTACCAAGGTCGATTGCGATATCCTCGGTCATGAAATCAAAAAATCCCATAAGTTTAGGCGGGGTTTAAATTTTAATATTATCTAACAAGCAAAGTTAAACAAATTAATGTTTAAAATGACGTGTTCCTGTAAATACCATTGCTAATTTATTTTCGTTACAATAATCAATGCTCAACTGGTCTTTAATTGATCCTCCTGGTTGTATCACAGCAGTGATTCCAGCTTTTTTTGCTAACTCCACACAATCAGGAAAAGGGAAGAAGGCATCACTTGCCATTGAGGCTCCATGTAAGTCAAAACCAAAAGCATTGGCTTTTTCAATGGCTTGCATTAAAGCGTCTACTCTTGAAGTTTGTCCAGTTCCAGAAGAAATAAGAGTTCCGTTCTTAGCAAACACAATCGTGTTGGATTTAGTGTTTTTACACACTTTCGAAGCAAAAATTAAATCTTCTACTTCTTGAGCAGTTGGAGCTGTTATTGTAACTGTTTTTAAATCTTCTTTAGTATCTGTAATGTTATTTCTGTCTTGAACTAAAATTCCGTTCAAACAAGTACGAACTTGTCTTTGTGGCAAAGCAACCTCGTTTTGAACTAATATTATTCTGTTTTTCTTTTCTTCTAAAATAGCGATAGCTTCTGGATCAAAAGCCGGAGCGATTACTACTTCGCAGAACAACTTGTTGATTTCGGTTGCTGTAGCTACATCAATTTTGGTATTGGCAATTAGCACACCGCCAAAAGCTGAAGTTGGATCGCAAGCTAAAGCGGCCAAATAGGCTTCGCTAATTGTTTTTCTTGAGGCTAATCCACAAGCGTTATTGTGTTTAAGAATGGCAAATGTAGGGCCGTCATTTTTGAATTCATTGATTAGATTCACTGCAGCATCTACATCAAGAAGGTTGTTGTAAGACAACTCTTTTCCGTGAACTTTGTTGAACATTTTATCAAATTCGCCAAAGAAAAATCCTTTTTGGTGTGGGTTTTCTCCGTAACGCAACACTTGACCATTAGCAATGCTTTCTTTGTAAATTGTTTCGTCTGTGTTGAAGTAATTAAAAATAGCACCATCGTAGTGTGAAGAAACGTGAAATGCTTTTGTTGCCAAAAGTTTTCTATCTTCTAAGGTAGTTGCGCCATTTTGATTGGTAATCATATCCAAAAACAAACTATAATCGTCAACTGAAGCCACAATCACAGTGTCTTTGAAATTTTTTGCAGCGGCACGGATCAATGAAATTCCACCGATATCAATTTTTTCAATAATATCAGCTTCACTAGCTCCTGAAGCAACTGTTTTTTCAAAAGGGTATAAATCAACAATTACTAAATCAATTTGAGGAATGTCAAATTCTTTCATTTGTTGCACGTCACTTTCATTATCTTGACGGTTTAATATACCTCCAAAAACTTTTGGGTGTAATGTTTTTACTCTTCCACCAAGGATAGATGGGTAAGAAGTTACCTCTTCAACAGGGATTACAGGAATGCCTAAGTTTTTGATAAAGTCTTCTGTTCCTCCTGTAGAGTAAAGCGTTACATTTTGAGAATGCAATTTTCTTACAATTGGTTCAAGACCGTCTTTTGAAAATACTGAAATTAATGCTGATTGAATAGATTTAGTTGTGCTCATTGTGTAGTTAAAATTATAAAGTGCAAAAATAGTTTTTTTTTGATTATAAATTTCATTCTAAAGCTGTAACATTCTGCTAAAAATGAATACTTATTAGGGATGCTTTTTTTATTAGGATTTTGAATAAAATTTGCTCAATTTTACATTGATACAAAAGGAAAATAGTATGCTGGTATATCTTCGATTATTAAAAGAGAGTTTTGGTTTTGCAATGAATGCTTTGCGAAATAATAAACTCCGAACTTTACTTTCTTTATTGGGAGTTACCATTGGTATTTTTTCTATTATAGCGGTACTTGCTGCAGTAGATTCGTTAGACAAAAAAATCAAAAAAGACTTGAGTAGTTTAGATAAAAATACTATTTATTTAATGCGTTTTTCTTTCGGACCCTCTGAAATTCCACAATGGAAACGAGAACAATTTCCTGATGTGAAATATGACGAATACGAATATTTAAAAAGTTCTATGAACGATTTGGATCAAATGGGGTTTCAACTTTTTGTTAAAAGGGAATCAATAAAATACCAATCGGCTTCGGTAAGTGATGTGAATGTAGTTCCTGTATCAAATGAATTTATAGAAATTGAAGGTTTGGAATTTGATGAAGGACGATTTTATAATGAATCGGAATCGAATTCAGGAGCAGCTGTGATTGTTTTAGGAAATGAAATTGCTCAGAACTTATTTGAAGATAGTAATGCAATAGGTAAGGACGTAAGGTTGTATGGGCAACGATTTTTGGTAATAGGAGTGTTGAAAAAACAAGGAGCAGGAATGTTTGGAGATAGTAATGATACTTCAGTATTTATTCCTGTTAATTTTTTAAGACGTATGTATGGTGATAATAATGATGCTATGACGCCTGTAATTCTTGTAAAACCTGAAAAAGAAGTAGATATGGACGCGTTTAAAGCGGAGTTAGGTCAAAAATTGCGAAATTATCGAGGAATGAAATCAGATGAAATAGACAATTTCTTTATCAATGTTTTGTCTGGATTTACGGATTTAATTGATGGGATTGTAGGACAGATGAATCTAGTAGGGTGGATTATCAGTGGATTTTCATTACTAGTGGGTGGATTTGGCATTGCCAATATTATGTTTGTTTCAGTAAAAGAACGAACTAATCTAATAGGAATTCAAAAATCGCTAGGCGCTAAAAACCGATTTATCTTATTTCAATTTTTATTTGAGGCTGTTATTCTTTCTGTAATTGGGGGAGCGGTCGGATTATTTCTGGTTTGGATAATTTCTGTGGTACTGACTAAAGCCTTGGACTTTGAGTTTGTGTTGAGTATGAGTAATGTATTCTTAGGGACAGGTTTGGCGGCATTGATTGGATTAATTTCTGGAATTTTACCTGCAATCACAGCGTCTAAATTAGATCCTGTAGAAGCCATTCGAACAGGAATGTAAAATAAAACGATTTAAATTATAAGCATAAAAAAATCCCGAACTAATTCGGGATTTTTTATTTATCTAATATCGTTGTTTTGAATCAAATCGATGTACAGATTAATCTTGTCTTTCAATTCTTTTCTTGGTGTGATAAAATCTAAGAAACCATGTTCTAAAAGGAACTCTGCGGTTTGGAAGCCTTCTGGTAAATCTTTTCCAGTTGTGTCTCTAACAACACGAGGGCCTGCAAATCCGATTAAGGCGCCAGGTTCAGAGATGTTGATGTCTCCAAGCATAGCATAAGAAGCTGTAGTTCCTCCAGTTGTTGGGTCGGTACAAAGTGAGATGTAAGGTAGTTTAGCTTCGGCTAATTGAACTAACTTTACCGATGTTTTAGCTAATTGCATCAAAGAAAATGCCGCTTCCATCATACGCGCTCCACCTGATTTTGAAATCATCACGAAAGGCATTTTGTGTTCGATAGCGTGGTCAATTCCTCTCACGATTTTTTCACCTACAACACCTCCAATTGATCCTCCGATAAAGGCAAAATCCATACAACAAACGACTAAGTCTTTTCCTTTAGATTTTCCAACGCCAGTACGAACAGCATCGTTCAACTTGGTTTTTGAAGTCACATCTTTTAGACGATCTGAATATTTTTTGGTATCTACGAAATGTAAAGAGTCTTTTGAAGTCATATTCTTATCCAACTCGACAAATTCATTGTTGTCGAATAAAATTTCAAAATAAGTCTCACTTCCAATTCGAACATGAAAATCATCTTCAGGGCTCACGTATAAGTTACGCGCTAATTCCTCTGCATCAATAATTTTTCCTGTTGGAGATTTGTACCAAAGACCTTTTGGAACATCCATTTTCTCTTCGGTAGGAGTAGTGATTCCTTTCTCTTGTCGTTTAAACCAAGCCATATATTAAATGAATAATGGATAATTGACAATTAAAAATATTTAATTGTCAATTATCAATTGTTAATTATAGAGTGTTTACATTGTTCAAGTCAGCAAATGCTTGCTCTAATCTTGTGTTGAATGTAATTTCACTTTCACGTACCCATCTTCTTGGGTCATAATATTTTTTGTTTGGAACATCAGCACCTTCTGGGTTACCAATTTGTGATTTCAAGTACTCAATGTTTTTAACCATATAATCACGAATTCCTTCTGTGTAAGCAAATTGCAAATCAGTATCGATGTTCATCTTAACTACACCGTATCCAATAGCTTCTCTGATTTCTTCTAAAGTAGAACCTGATCCACCGTGGAAAACGAAATCAACTGGATTAGATCCTGTGTTGTATTTGTTTTGAACGAAGTCTTGAGAGTTTTTCAAGATTTTTGGAGTTAATTTTACGTTACCTGGTTTGTATACCCCGTGAACGTTTCCAAATGCAGCAGCAATAGTAAATTTAGGGCTTACTTTTGATAATTCTTCGTAAGCGAAAGCTACTTCTTCAGGTTGAGTGTATAATTTTGAGCTGTCAACATCAGAATTGTCAACACCGTCTTCCTCACCACCAGTGATTCCTAATTCAATTTCTAATGTCATTCCCATTTTGCTCATTCGAGCTAAATATTCTTTACAGATTTCGATATTTTCTTCGATTGGTTCTTCTGATAAGTCAATCATATGAGAAGAAAATAATGGTTTTCCTGTTGCAGCAAAATGTTTTTCTGAAGCGTCTAACAAACCGTCAATCCAAGGCAATAATTTTTTTGCACAGTGGTCAGTATGTAGAATTACAGTTGCTCCGTAAGCTTCAGCTAAAGTATGAATATGAAGTGCTCCGGCAATTCCACCGGCGATAGCTGCTTTTTCACCTGCATTAGATAATCCTTTACCTGCGTTAAATTGTGCCCCACCGTTAGAAAATTGAATGATAACGGGTGCGTTTAATTTTGCTGCTGTTTCAAGAACTCCATTAATTGTACTTGATCCAGTAACGTTTACTGCAGGAAGTGCAAAACCTTTCTCTTTCGCATAATTGAAGATCTCTTGTACTTGATCTCCCGTTGCTACGCCTGGTTTGATGTTGTGTGCCATTGTAATTGTTTTAAGTTGTTTTTAGTTTTTAGACCGCAAAAATAAGAATTAATTAGCATTAGAAAGGATAATTTATCCCAAAATTTAATACTGAGCGTCCAAAATTATAATCTTTTAACCATCGACTTCCACTTTCATAAGCGGGGTTATACGTTTTAAAACCTAGATCAAAACGAATTACAAAGAAACTTAAATCGTAGCGTAAACCAAATCCAGAACCCAGTGCTATTGACTTTAAATCATTAATTCCGTTAAATTTAGCTTTGGAATCTTCGGTGTTATCTAATACGTTCCAAACATTACCGGCATCAGCAAATAGGGCTCCTTTGAGATCACCTAGAATTTTAAATCGAAACTCGGTGCTCAAAGCTATTTTCATATTAGCTTCGTTAAAATCGTTTACACCTCCGGTGCTTCCTGGTCCTAAACTATAGGGTTGCCAGCCTCTATTATCATTGGAACCTCCAGAGTAGTAACTTCTTGAAAAAGGAATATTTTTTGAATTTCCAAACGGAATTGCAATACCAAAAAAGCTTCTGAAAGCAATTACTTTTTCTCTTGATAAATCCCAAAGCTTAATAAAATCAAATTCAGTTTTAATGTATTCAGAATATTCTAAATTGAAGATTTTGTACCTATCATTTGTTGTTTTGTTTAATTTGGTTGCATTTGCAAATAAGGATAGAATTGAACCTGCTGATTCAATTTTTGTTTTAAAAAGATAAAAATTATTGTCTGAAATATCTTTTTTGGTTGTTCTAGAAAAACTAAAATTAGTAGCTAAAATAAAATCATTTTCAGTTAATCGTATGCGTCTTTCTTCTATGCTTTTTATAGCTGAATAATCCGATGTAGAAGTTGTTATCGTTGGCGATGATCCTAAAACATCTTGAATGAAGCCATTGGTTCCGTTCTCAATAATTAAATTGTTTTCGCTGTTAAAATAAGTTTGATTTACATTGTAATTTGGATTTTTAGCTAATTCATTCAATGCATTATATGATGAGGTATATACATTAAAATAATTTTTAGGATTCAAATTTCTAACAAATTGAACATTGAATAAATCAAATCGAGCGGTATTGTTTTTTTTAGGAGTCCAATTATAACTAAATGACCCTGTGAAATTCTCTTTATCTAATCCAATGTTCTTTTGAGTGGAATAACCGGAGGTGATTAATGTAGATGGAATCATGCTTTTAGGAATGATTTTTTCAGTATTAAAAGGAATTACTATCCGTGGAAAATTTAATTTCAAATCAATTCCTAGTTCTGATGCATTGAAAAAAACATCGTTCGGATTAGCAAAATCTTTAGAGGAACCAATATTGGCACGCCCAGAAAATTCTAAAGTCTCTGCTCCATTGAAAACGTTCCGAATAGAAATAGACGGACTAAATCCTAGACCTATATTTTGTATGTTGGAATGAGTAATGTCAATGGATTGTCCAAAGTTATATTTTTTCTTAGGGGTTAAATAAATTTTTGCGATCAAAGATTGTGCAGTCGAATCTCTTTTGTCTATTTCGTAGATAATAGACGGATAATTGAAAATTTTGAGATTACTTAAATAACGACTCGTCAAATTAGTTTTAGTGTCAGCGAAAAGCCCTCCTTTTGTGATAAATACTGCATTTGTAATAGCATAGGGTTTGTATCTTAATTTAGTTCTGCTATATAAATTGAAATTATTGAAAGATACACTGTCTGTAATTTTGGCATTGGCATCAGCAGATGAATAATCAGTAAATATTTTTACTTCACTAATACGGAGTAATTTAAATGGTGCTATCTTAGTAGAATCTTTTTCTTGGTAACTGTGATTACTTATTTTTAAATTAATAGTAGCTTTATTTTTTTTATTAATGGTATCAATGTCAAATGTGATATTGTTTGGTTGAAAATGGTAAGCCCCACTATTTCTGAAATGTGTTGTAATTCTATTTTTCTCATTTTCAAAATCCTCAGTTTTGTATTGGGTCCCTATTTTGATAAAAGAATTAGTTTTAGCAGTTTGGTACAAAGAATCCAAAACTGGTGTAGCAATAGTTGTATTTACTGAATCAATAAGATATGGTTTTCCTAGAGTAATTGCATATTTTACTTTTGCTTTTTTAATGGCAATAGTATCCAATGTATAATTAGCTTTCACGTCAAAATAGCCTTTGTTGAAATAATGGTATTTTAATCGTGAAATGGATTTTTCAGTTTTTATTTTGTCAAAAATTACAGGAGCTTCCCCCGTCTTTTTTAATAAATCATGGATGCCGTGGTACCAAAAAGATTTTCCTAATTGGTCTACTTGTTTAGCAGAAAGCCATTTAGATATTCTGGCATATTTTTTAGGATTGTTTATAAATTTAGCTTGATATGTGGAGTCAGGATTTGGATTAGCCCAATTATGAATCATTAAGAAAAAAGGGATCCCTAAAATTTTACTATTCGGTTTTTGGTACAATTGATCCAAAGTAATTTCGTTTGAAATCACTTTGGTATTTTCAAAAATTTCGTTTTTAGTCAACAAAAATTTACCGTTTGGAACTCGCTTCACGGAGTTACATGCGGAAATAAATATTGCAATTAGAATAAATGCTGCTATTTTTGTAGAAATCTTTTTCAACTGTTCTAAAAATTTAATTCAAAAGTACATTTTTTTATGGTTAGTAAAAACCAAATAAAGCTTATATCGAGTTTACACCAAAAAAAACAGCGAATAGCACATCAGTTGTTTATTGCTGAAGGGATTAAAGGGGTTCAAGAATTGCTTGATGCCCATTTTGAATTAGACCATTTGTATACTACTCAACATGATTTTGAAACGGTTTCTAATAGTTTAAAAACACTTGTATCTGAAGCGGATTTGAAAAAAATAAGTGCTTTAGCTACGCCTAATACCTGTTTGGCAGTGTTTAAAATGCCAAAAGAAAAACAAATTACAACATCAGGGTTGATAGTAGCATTAGACGCTGTTAGAGATCCAGGGAATCTAGGCACAATTCTGCGTTTGTGTGATTGGTTTGGAATTCACCAACTAATTTGTTCTAAAGAGACAGTAGATATTTACAATCCAAAAGTAGTGCAAGCTACGATGGGGTCTATTGCGCGTGTCAATGTGAGTTATGTAGATTTGAATGATTTTATAAGAACCACTTCATTACCTGTTTTTGGGACTTTCATGAACGGCAATAACATTTATAAAGCGTCTTTACCACAAGAAGGTGTTATTGTGATGGGAAATGAGGCCAATGGAATTTCAACTGAATTGGATGAAATAATCAAAAATAGATTGACAATTCCTCGCTTTGGAACAATTCAAAAAACAGAAAGTTTGAATGTGGCTACGGCTACTGCAATTGTTTTAAGCGAATTTCGTCGTGCCTCACTTTAGCTTTTAGTGAAAAGTGAAGTTAATGAACAAGCCTCTGGTTCGCATAGATTCGATATTGCTTGTCCAAGGACTAGTTGGGTCGTTATCCTGAATTAGTTCATCTTTTAATCCAAAGACTCCTCTAATTGAAGGAGAAAAAATGAAATACTCCGAAAAAATATCTATGCCTAATCCTAATTCATAGTTTGGACTCCAAGCTTTTACTCGAAAACGTTGTTCTAGGTTGTCGTCTTTTGATTTTGAATTACTAGATAAATTTAAAGTAGTTGAAGCACCACCAAGAAGATATGGACGAATGTTTCCTGTCCGTAATGCTGAAAATTTTAATAATAAAGGCAGGTGTATGTAGGTGCTATTTATCTCTCTTATTTTATCGGAACTTTTTGGTGTGGAGGTAAAATAATTTTCAGGGTAATTTAAAATGCGTTTTGTGTAATACAATCCAGGTTCAAATCGTAAATTGAAATATTTTTGAAGTCGGGCGTCTGCAACTAGTCCTACATTGAAGCCGGTTGTTTTTTGAACTTGTATATCCTCGGTTATAGATGCTTTGTAGTTGAACTTGAAATCATAAGAGTTTAATCCTAAGAAAAATCCAAAATATAATTTTTGTTCCTGCCATGTTTCTAAATGAATTACAGGATTCTTACTAAAAATACTTTGAGTAAATTGAGCATGAATACTTGTTGTAAAAACAATCAATAGTAAGAAAACGAGCTTTTTCATATTATTTTTTAGAAGCTAAATAAATAGTAGCCACTCCAAATGTTTGAGGTAAAGCCACAACATCTATAAACCCAATTTCTCTTAAAATATTGTTTAACTTTTCTCCATACGGAAAAGCAGCTGCAGATTCGGATAAATAACCATACGCTACATCGTCTTTTGAAAACAGTTTTCCTATTAATGGTAAAATGTTATTGCTATAAAATTGATAGCCTTGTTTGTAAGGCATTTTTTCAGGAACAGAAGTTTCTAAAATGACAAAAGTTCCGTTAGGTTTTAAAACACGTAAAATTTCAGTCAATCCTTTTTCTAAATTTTCAAAATTACGAACGCCAAACGCTACAGTAATAGCATCAAAATAATTGTCTTCAAAAGGAATTTTTTCAGAGTCTCCCAAAACCATTTGTATGGTATTGGATAAGTTTTTCGCTGCAATTTTTTGGACCCCAACTTCAAGCATTCCTGCCGATATGTCTAAACCAATAATTTTATCTGCTTTGGTTTGAGACATTAAAATAGCCAAATCTCCAGTTCCTGTTGCGATGTCTAAAATGGTTTTTGGATTGGATTGCGCCACCATTTTTAGTACTTTTTTGCGCCACTTCACGTCAATGCCAAATGAGATTACTCGGTTTAGATTGTCATAATTTCCTGAAATGGTATCAAACATTTGAGCAACTTGTTCTTTTTTGCTTAATGAAGAATCTTTGTAAGGTGTAATTTTCTCAGCCATCTTTTTTGTTTGTGCAAATATAAGTAAACTCTATCAACTAAATAGTTGCGTTTTAGTCCATTCTCGTTTGTACCATGAAAACTATAAAAATCACTAAAAGTGGGTATTGTAGTGCAGTAATATAATGTTCAATTTTACCAACATAGAAAACTATATCTATTTCGATGTTTTTATTGGGAGTTAATGAATGAAAATCAAGTAATTGGCTTTTGCGTAGCTAATTTATATTGTTCTTGATGTCTTTTAGCATCTCTTTCAGTGGTGCTAAGTCTAACGCAAAACACGTTCTTAAGAATTAATTTGTTTTTGGAAACTTTAAATTTATTCATTTTTACTGCCTTCGTGGTATTTGGTAGTAAAACACTTAAAAAGGCAAAAGACATTTCATTCTCCCAATACATTGAAAAATAAATGGTTATTTTTTCACAAAAGTTTGATAGGTATAGTCGTAAAGATGTTTTTCGTCTTTAGCATTAAAATCCGATTGGACTAATTCCCATTCTTCCGCTTTTATTTCTGGAAAAAATGCATCGGCTTCAAACTCTCCGTGTACTTTAGTGATTTCAATTGTATCTGAAAAGGCAAGTGCCTGATTGTAAATTTCTCCTCCGCCAATGATATAAATAGTTTCGTTTTCAGGACAGACTTTAATAGCGTTTTCAATGCTATTGACTACAATACAATCATCGGGCTGATAATTTTGCTGTCTTGTAATAACTACATGGGTTCTGTTAGGCAACGGTTTTGGAAAACTTTCAAATGTTTTTCTCCCCATAATAATGTAGTGACCAGAGGTTAATTCTTTAAATCTCTTAAAATCATTAGGCAGGTGCCAAACTAATTCGTTGTTTTTTCCTAAGGCGTTATTTTCGGCAACAGCCGCAATCATTACAATCATAATTATGGTATTAGTTTTGGATAGAGAACGTATTAACGATTAAGAAATCTAGTTTTAACGACGTTTTTCAGTTGATAAAGGTAAAATTTATTTTTGAAAAGTCATTTTGCTGATTATTAATTATTTAGTACGAAAAGGTTTTCTTATTTTAGAAATAATGAAATAAAACCTCTAAAATAAGAATCCGATTGAAAATTCCGTCTGTTTTTGTCATAATCCTAAAAATTCACTTCCGTTTTTTTGCTTCGTCGAATTGTAGTTACTTTGCTCATAATTCTAAAAATGAAATAGTTATGTCAATCAAAAAACAATTTGTAAAAACAAAACCAGTTTGTAAGGTTACTTTTTCAATAGAAGCAAAAGAAGCAAAAACAGCTTCAGTTGTTGGAGATTTTAACAATTGGGATCAAGAAGCGGGAGCTTTGAATAAATTAAAAAACGGAACTTTTAAAGGTGTTTTTGATTTTAATAAAGATGCGTCTTACGAATTTAAGTACGTAATTGATGGTCAATTTGTAAATGAACCAGAGGCTGATTCTTTCCTTTGGAATGATTACGCAGGAGCAGAAAATAGTGTTTTATCTATATAATTAAAAATCCGCTTTAAAGCGGATTTTTTCTTTTTATACTGCAACACTTCCTCTGATAAGAGGGTGAGGGTCATATCCTTCTAAGGTAAAATCATCAAAGTCGAAATCAAAAATATCTTTAATTGCTGGATTTAAAATCATTTTAGGTAATGGTTTGGTTTCGCGAGATAATTGCAACTCCAATTGTTCAAAATGATTGTTGTAAATGTGTGCATCTCCAAAGGTGTGAATGAACTCGCCAACGCCTAAATTACAGACTTGAGCAATCATCATAGTCAATAAGGCATAAGATGCAATATTGAATGGAACGCCCAAGAAAATATCAGCGGAACGTTGATACAATTGACACGATAATTTGCCGTTAGCAACATAAAATTGAAAGAAAGCATGACAAGGTGGTAATGCTGCTTTGTTGTTAGCAACATTCTCTCCAAACGATTTTGTAGTGTCCGGAAGAACCGATGGATTCCAAGCAGAAACTAACATTCTTCGGCTGTTAGGATTCGATTTTAATTCTTTGATTAAGTCTGAGATTTGATCAATTTCTTCGCTATTCCAATTGCGCCATTGGTGTCCGTAAACAGGGCCTAAATTGCCATTGGCATCAGCCCATTCGTCCCAAATTTTAACACCATTCTCTCGTAGGTATTTAATATTGGTGTCTCCTTTTAAGAACCAAAGTAATTCATAGATAATCGATTTAAGATGCAATTTTTTGGTGGTCACCATTGGAAAACCTTCGTTTAAATCAAAACGCATTTGGTAACCAAAAACACTTTTTGTTCCTGTTCCAGTTCGGTCTCCTTTTTGGCAGCCACTTTCCATAACGTGTTGCACTAAATCTAAATATTGTTTCATGTGGGGAGTTATTCGGTTAATTGAATTTTATCGTGGCAAATTAACATTCTCTTTTAGAAATTTCGTCTCTAATTTTGGCGGCTTTTTCATAATCTTCATTTTCTACAGCCTCTGCTAATAAATCATTTAATTCTTGAATACTATTGGTAGCATAGGTTGTTCCAGATTGATTGCTCTCTACCTCGTGACCAAAGGTTTCCGGATTAGAAAGAATGTCGTCAATATCTTCGGAATCTTTATTAGCATCTGTAGGATTGGTGTTTAAATAAATTCCTGCCTTGTCTAAAATATTTTTATAAGTAAAGATAGGTGAGTTGAAACGAAGCGCTAAAGCAATAGCATCTGAAGTACGCGCATCTATAATTTCTTCGATTTTATCTCTTTCGCAAATGATGCTAGAGTAAAATACGCCATCGACTAATTTATGAATAATGACTTGTTTGACAACAATATCAAAGCGGTCGGCAAAATTTTTGAATAAGTCATGAGTCAGTGGGCGAGGTGGTTTAATTTCTTTCTCTAAAGCAATAGCAATAGATTGTGCTTCAAAGGCACCAATTACAATAGGTAATTTTTTATCGCCATCTACTTCGTTCAAAATCAAGGCATAAGCCCCGTTCTGTGTTTGGCTATACGAAATTCCTTTTATAGATAATTTTACTAAACTCATGTGTTACAAATCAAAATTTTGGGAGATCCTAAAAAAAACTCCCTAAAAGCAAAGATACAAATATCATTGTTTTTAGAGAGGGTTTTTTTAAATTTATACTCCAATTAATGCTGTGCTTTGAATGCTTTTAATTTTTCAATTAATTGAGGTACAATTTCGAAAGCATCACCTACAACACCATAGTCGGCAACTTTGAAAAAAGGGGCTTCTGGGTCGTTATTAATTACCACTTTTACCTTAGAAGAGTTAATTCCTGCAATATGTTGAATAGCTCCTGAAATTCCGATAGCGATGTATAAATTAGTAGCTACGGGTTTTCCTGTTTGACCTACGTGTTCTCCGTGAGGTCTCCAACCCAAATCAGAAACTGGTTTTGAACAGGCTGTTGCTGCTCCAAGAACGCTAGCTAATTCTTCAATCATTCCCCAATTTTCAGGGCCTTTTAATCCACGCCCACCAGAAACAACAATGTCGGCATCAGCAATAGAAACTTTTCCGGAACTTTTTTCTACTGAAGTTACTTTTACGTTAAAATCGGCAGCATCAATAGTTGGGTTGAAGTCTTCTTCGGTTAATGAAACGTTGTTTTCAATTATTCCGTAGGAGTTTTTGGCTAAGCCAAGCACTTTTATATCTGTTGTGATTTCGGTAATAGTAAAGGCTTTGTTGGAAAATGCAGTTCGTTTCACTTGGAAAGGATTGGTACTTACTGGAAGTCCTACTACGTTTGAAGTGAATCCTGCGTCTAAGCTTATAGCTACTAAAGAGGATAAATAAATACTATCTGTTGTAGAGGAAAGAACAACCACTTTAGCGCCCTCTTTTTGTGCTGCTTGTTTGATCACATCAGCGTAAGCTCTAGCAGAAAACCCAGTTAAGGCATCGTTATTTACTTTTAATACTTTGTCTACTCCGTATTTTGATAAATCCGATACGTCTCCAGCGTTGATAGTAACAGCGGTTACGGTCGTTCCTAGACTTTCAGCTACTTTTTTAGCATAAGAAGCTAATTCAAAAGCTACTTTTTTGAATTTTCCTTCGGCTGATTCTGCGTATATTAATAAAGACATGGTTATAAGTTTAAGTGTTTAAATTGATTAAAAAGTTGAAGTGTTTGGTAAGTTCCTGAACACTATTAACTGATTACTAAATTACTTTGGCTTCGTTGTGTAATAAATTGATTAACTCGTCTATTTGGTCAGCGGCAATTAGTTTTACGGCTGATTTTGGTGCCGGTTTTTCAAATTGTACCGTTTTTGTATTTACATTAGCTGCAATCGGTTCTAGAATAGTTAATACTTTGGTACGTGCCGTCATGATTCCTCTCATGTTAGGAATGCGAAGGTCTTTTTCTTCTACCAATCCTTTTTGACTCCCAATGATTACTGGAAGAGACGTGCTTACAATTTCTTTTCCACCATCAATTTCACGACTAGCAGTGGCATTAGTACCATCAATAGTTAAGCCTACGCAAGAATTTACAAAATTGTATCCTAAAATACCCGCTATCATTCCTGGTACCATTCCGCCATTGTAATCCAAAGATTCTTTTCCTGCAATAACAACATCATATCCTCCAGTTTTAATTATTTCGGCCAATTGTTGTGCTACAAAAAATCCATCAGTTGAGTTAGCATTGATACGGATGGCTTCGTTAGCCCCAATAGCTAGTGCTTTTCGAAGTGTTGGTTCCGTTTCTGGACCGCCAACATTAACAACAGTTACGACGGCTCCTTGTTGTTCTTGGAGCCAAATAGCACGTGTTAAACCAAACTCGTCGTTAGGATTGATTACGTATTGCACTCCGTTAGTGTCAAATTCAGAATCGCCATTAACGAAGTTGATTTTTGAAGTAGTATCAGGCACGTGGCTGATGCAAACTAATATTTTCATAGGGGTGTTATTTACTGATTTGTTAAATGCTCCACAAATTTAAAATAATAAATCGGAATATTTACTATGCGCGCATAATATTTTTAATGAATTTGTGATTTTTTAGCCCGGATAGTAGCGGCATCCTTCCTGTGGCGTCTTCAGCCAGAGGAAGATATAGCGAATAGCCGGAGAAAGCTCCTAATTATTTTAGTAGATTTTATGCTTTTAAGTAATATAAAATATTTATTTTTGCGTTTCGAAAAATACACATACAACATACAACTATGAGAACGATACAATTTAGAGAGGCCATTTGCGAAGCGATGAGTGAAGAAATGCGTCGCGATGAATCCATTTACTTAATGGGTGAAGAGGTTGCTGAATATAATGGTGCTTATAAAGCTTCTAAAGGAATGCTTGCCGAGTTTGGTGAGAAAAGAGTAATTGACACGCCAATTGCAGAGCTTGGGTTTACTGGAATTGCAGTAGGGTCAGCAATGAATGGGAATCGTCCAATTGTAGAATACATGACTTTCAATTTCTGTTTAGTTGGAATTGATCAAATTATAAATAACGCTGCCAAAATGCGTCAAATGACAGGAGGACAATTCAATGTACCAATTGTTTTTAGAGGACCAACTGCTTCTGCAGGACAATTGGGAGCCACACACTCACAAGCTTTGGAAAACTGGTTTGCGAATACTCCAGGTCTTAAAGTAGTAGTTCCATCTACTCCTTATGACGCTAAAGGATTATTGAAATCAGCTATTCGTGATGACGATCCAGTTATTTTTATGGAATCAGAGCAAATGTATGGTGACAAAGGAGAAGTGCCAGATGGAGAATATACTATTCCAATTGGTGTAGCTGATATCAAACGTGAAGGTACTGATGTGACGATTGTTTCTTTTGGAAAAATTATCAAAGAAGCTTTTATTGCTGCTGATGAATTAGCTAAAGAAGGTATTTCTTGTGAGATTATCGATTTGAGAACAGTTCGTCCAATGGATCACGATGCTATTTTAACTTCGGTTAAAAAAACAAACCGATTAGTAGTTTTAGAAGAGGCTTGGCCATTTTCAAGTGTGGCTTCTGAAATTACCTATATTGTGCAGGAGCGTGCTTTTGATTATTTAGATGCACCAATCCAACGTATTACAACTGCTGATACTCCGGCTCCATATTCTCCAGTTTTATTGAAAGAATGGTTGCCTAACTCTGAAGACGTTATTAAGGCAGTAAAAAAAGTATTGAATAAATAATTCAAAATGTTAATTGTTTAAACGCAATTAAGATAATGATTACCTTTGAATCTTCATCAAATACCATTTGATGAAGATTTTTTTTAGCTTATGAAATCAAAATTTCCCAAACTTTTAGTTGTCTTTTTTCTAATGGCATTTCAGCTCCTTTTGGCACAAACCAAAGTGAGTGGTGTTGTAGTGGATAAAACGAATCAGCCGATTCCGTTTGCAACAATTATGTTTAAAAAATCAAATGTAGGTGTTGTAGCTAATGAAGATGGCCGATTTTATATTGAGTCTCCCCAAAAACATTCTGTTTTAGTTGTATCTTCTGCAGGTTTTTCTGAAAGAGAAATCTATTTGGATGATGCTGTTGTGTATAATTTCAAGGTGAAATTAAATGAAGCAGAATTTTTAAATGAAGTAGTAGTTTTTACAGGGAAAACTTCTAAAAAAAATAATCCGGCATTAGAAATTCTCAGAAAAATATGGGAACGCAAACGTAAAAACGGCTTGTATCAGTTTGACCAATACCAAATGGAAAAATATGAAAAGGTAGAATTTGACATGAATACTATTGACAGTGCTTTCATAAAAAACAAAGTGTTCAAAGGAATGGAGTTTGTTTTCAACCATGTGGACACTTCTAAAGTTACTGGAAAAACCTATTTACCTATTTTTATTAACGAATCATTAGCTGATGTTTATGGAGACAACCGCCAAAAAAAGGTAAAAGAAAAACTAAAAGCGAATAAAACATCTGGTTTTGAAGGAAACCAACAAATTTTATCGTTTTTAAAGGATTTGTACAGTGATTATTCTATTTATAATAATCATCTAACCTTTTTTGACAAGAGTTTTACGAGTCCTTTGTCTCGAACAGGAATAGATGTCTATAATTATGTGTTAAGAGACAGCGCTTATATTGATAATAAAAAATGTTACAACATTTTATTTTATCCAAGAAGAAAAAACGAGTTGACATTTAAAGGTGATTTTTGGGTGAATGATACCACATTTGCTATTAAGAAAATCAATATGGCGGTAACTAAGAGCGCTAACATCAACTGGATTAAAGATATCTATATTGAACAAGAATTTGAAGTAATGAACGATTCTGTTTTCTTGTTGACAAGAGATTATATGATGTCTGATTTTGCCTTAAATAAAAAAGAAGATTCTAAAGGCATTTATGGTAAGCGCACTACTTTGTATCGAAATCATCAATTTAATCAAGTAAAACCACTAGCTTTTTATAAAGAAGAAGTCAATTTCATAGACAATGAAGTTTATCAAAAGTCGGACGAGTATTGGCAAGAAAACCGTTTTGAAAAATTAAATAAAGACGAAGCTGGGGTTTATAAAATGCTAGATACGCTTCAAACCGTCAAAAAATTCAAACAGATGTATAATTTGGTTTCTATTTTGGGCAGTGGTTATGTTGAGTTTAAGAATTTTGATTACGGACCGATTTTTTCTTCCTTTGGTTTCAACGAAGTAGAGGGGGTTCGTTTACGTGTTGGTGGAAGAACCTATTTTGGACCTAATGATCCTTGGCGAATCCAAGCTTTTACTGCTTATGGATTCAACGATCAACAATTCAAATACGGACTTTCAGGAAAATGGATGGTAGATAAAAAAAACCGAATCATTATCTCGGGAGGCAATAGGCGTGACATTGAGCAAATTGGTGCAAGTTTGACCACAACCAATGATGTGATGGGGAGAAGTTTTGCTTCTTCGGCGCTGTTTACGACAGGGAGTAATGGTAAATTGACCAATATTAATTTGTCGAATCTATCTGTTGAAATTGAGCCTGTAAAAAACTTAATTTTTCAATTAGGAATCTCACATCGTACTTTAGCATCTGCATCGTCTACCTTTAGTTTGGACTATTACACAGATGCATCTAGAACTTCTACTCAAAGTGAGGTAAAACAATCGGAAGCGAATTTTCAAATTGAGTTCATGCCCAATCGAAAAACAATTGGTTACGGTGTAGAAAGAGATGTTGTAGATAATCCATACAGTCGTTTTTTTGTCAATTACAGTCACGGATTCAAAGGAGTATTAAATAGCGATTTCAAATACGAAAAATTGCAGTTGTATTACAAACAACCAATTATTATTGGACCACTTGGACGAACTAATATTACTATGGAGTTGGGAAAAACCTTTGGTACTATTCCGTTAGGATTAATGAGTGTGATTCCAGGTAACCAAACGTATTTCACTATCGAGAATACCTTTAGTAATTTGAATTTCTATGAATTCGTTAGCGACCAATACGCCACTTTAAAATGGGATCATAATTTTAATGGTCGAATTTTTTCTCGCATTCCTTTTATGCGAAAATTAAACTGGCGCGAAATCATAGGGGTGAGAGGAGTGTATGGAACCATCTCAGACGCCAACAGAGCCATCAATGCTTCTGGACTTGCGTATCAAGCTCCCGAAAATATGTATTGGGAATACAGTGCGGGAATTGGAAATATTTTCAAAGTATTTCGTTTGGACTTTTCGTGGAGAGGCAATTATTTGAATGCGCCAGATGCAACTAAATTTGCAATTAAAGGTTCGTTTGGATTTCATTTTTAATTTCAAAACAAACCTAGTTTAAACTTGTAAATTTTTATTTGATGCAAGAAGCAATTGATTTTTTGTCCCAAAAAGATGGAGTCTTAAAGACTATAATTGCTGATTTTGGTCTTCCAATAATCCAAAAAAGAGAGGAAGGATTTGCATCTATGTGTCACATTATTTTGGAACAACAAGTTTCTATAGCCTCTGCCAAAGCTGCCTATGAAAAGTTAGTTAGTTTGGTTGGAACAGTAAATCCATCCAATATATATGATGCCGCCGACCAAGACTTAAAATCCTGTGGAATATCCAGACAAAAAATCATCTATCTAAAAGACGTAGCTCAAAGGGTTATCAATAAGGAATTGAGTTTCTCTTCACTTCCAATGAAAACGGATCAGCAGATTCGAAATGAATTAATTCAAATTAAAGGAGTTGGGAATTGGAGTATTGATGTTTATTTAATGTTTTGCATGCAATCACAAGACATTATACCTCTAGGAGACATCGCTATTAAAAATACTTTAATTGAATTATATCAATGTCAATCAGAAGCAGAAATGCTCACTGTTTCTTCTAATTGGGCACCGTTTAGAACAGTTGCATCCTTTATCATTTGGCATTATTATCTCAAGAAAAGAGGGAAAATTTAATTTTTGATTGTGATGAGGTAATAAAATATGTTTTTATCCCTTTGTTTTCTTGTTAAAATACTTTGATTGCTTACTTTTGCACCAAATTTTAAAAGAAAAATACAATAAATACAATGACTGCAGACAAATTAAAAACTTTCGACGTTTTAATCGAAATACCAAGAGGAAGTAGAAACAAATACGAATACGATTTCAAAATTAGAAGAATGCGTTTTGACAGAATGTTATTCTCGTCTATGATGTACCCAGCTGATTATGGTTTTATTCCAGAAACTTTAGCATTAGATGGTGATCCATTAGATGTTTTGGTTTTGATTAACGAGCCTACTTTTCCTGGTTGTGTTATGGAAGTTAAACCAATTGGTGTTTTCCACATGGCAGATGATAAAGGACCAGATGAAAAAGTAATTTGCGTTCCGGTTTCTGATCCAATTTGGAATTCGTTAAATGATTTAAGTGATGTAAATCCGCACTTAATCAAAGAAATTGAGCATTTCTTCCAAGTGTACAAAGATTTAGAGAACAAACAAGTTGATGTTGAAGGTTGGGGAGACGTGAATGAAGCATTTGCCATCATTAAGGAATGTACTGAGCGTTTTGAAGCGATTGAAAACAAACCTAAAAACTTATTTAGTATTAAATAATTTATTTAGCTATTTCATATAAAAAAAGCAATATTCTGTAAAGAGTATTGCTTTTTTGTTTAAATTCGTTCATTATCAATACAATATTAACTAATACCAAAATTATTTTTATGAATGCATTTATGATTTATTTGCCAATAGTAATGGCAATTATTGGACTTTTGTTCATGGTGGTTAAAAGAGCTTGGGTGCTAAAACAAGATGCCGGAGATGGAAAGATGAAAGAGATTTCAGATTACATTTATGAAGGTGCATTAGCTTTCCTTAAAGCAGAGTACAGATTATTAACTTTCTTCGTTATTGGCGCAAGTGCCGTTTTAGCGGGGATATCATTTATAGTTCCTACTACACATATTTTAATAGTAGTAGCGTTTGTTTTTGGTGCTTTCTTTTCTGCTTTAGCAGGAAATATGGGAATGAAAATAGCAACCAAAACTAATGTAAGAACCACTCAAGCGGCTCGTACGAGTTTACCACAAGCACTAAAAGTTTCATTTAGTGGCGGAACGGTAATGGGCTTGGGAGTTGCAGGTTTAGCCGTTTTAGGTTTAACAGCTTTCTTTATTTTCTTCTTTCATTTCTTTATGGACGGAGTTTGGGGAGTTGATGGAACTGAAAAAATGACTATTGTATTAGAAACCTTAGCAGGATTCTCATTAGGTGCAGAATCGATAGCCTTATTTGCTCGTGTGGGTGGAGGTATTTATACCAAAGCTGCCGATGTTGGCGCTGACTTAGTTGGTAAAGTAGAAGCAGGTATACCAGAGGATGATCCGCGTAACCCAGCGACTATTGCAGATAACGTTGGAGACAATGTGGGAGACGTTGCTGGTATGGGTGCCGATTTATTTGGTTCGTATGTGGCAACGGTTTTAGCGGCGATGGTTCTTGGAAACTATGTGATTAAAGATATGGGTGGTAAAATCGAAGATGCTTTTGGCGGAATCGGACCAATTTTATTACCAATGGCGATTGCTGGTTTTGGAATCTTATTTTCTATCATTGGAACGATGTTAGTGAAAATTTCAAGTGATGATGCTAAAGAAGCACAAGTACAAAAAGCGTTGAACATTGGAAACTGGGTTTCTATTGTATTGACTTTAGTTGCTTGTTATTTCTTAGTACAATATATGTTGCCTGCAACTATGAAAATGGAATTCTATGGCGAAGGATTGAAAGACATTTCATCTATGCGTGTATTCTATGCTACTATTGTAGGTTTAATTGTTGGTGGTGCGATTTCATCGGTAACAGAATATTATACAGGATTAGGAACAAAACCGGTTTTGGCAATTGTTCAAAAATCATCAACTGGAGCTGGAACTAACGTAATTGCAGGTTTGGCAACAGGAATGATTTCTACTTTCCCAACGGTGATTTTATTTGCTGCAGCTATTTGGTCTTCCTATGCTTTTGCAGGATTCTACGGAGTAGCTTTAGCGGCTTCGGCAATGATGGCTACAACAGCTATGCAATTAGCGATTGATGCTTTCGGACCTATTTCTGATAATGCAGGAGGTATTGCAGAAATGAGTGAATTACCAAAAGAAGTACGTACACGTACTGATATTTTGGATTCTGTTGGTAACACTACAGCAGCAACCGGAAAAGGATTTGCAATTGCTTCGGCGGCTTTAACCTCGTTAGCTTTATTTGCGGCCTATGTAACCTTTACAGGAATTGACGGAATCAATATTTTCAAAGCACCAGTTTTAGCTATGTTATTTGTAGGAGGAATGATTCCAGTTGTATTCTCTGCTTTGGCAATGAATTCTGTTGGAAAAGCGGCTATGGATATGGTATATGAAGTGCGTCGTCAGTTCAAAGAAATTCCAGGAATTATGGAAGGAACAGGCAAACCAGAATACGGTAAATGTGTGGAGATTTCAACTAAAGCCGCTTTACGCGAAATGATGTTGCCAGGAATCTTAACGATTGGTTTCCCAATTGCGATTGTTCTTTTAGGTAAATTAGTATATGCAGATAACAACCAATTGATTGCAGAAATGTTAGGAGGTTATATGGCAGGAGTTACCGTTTCAGGTGTGCTTTGGGCAGTGTTCCAAAACAATGCTGGAGGTGCTTGGGATAATGCTAAAAAATCTTTTGAAGCAGGAGTTGAAATCAATGGTGAAATGACTTACAAAGGTTCGGATGCACATAAAGCTGCGGTTACTGGAGATACAGTTGGAGATCCGTTTAAAGATACTTCTGGTCCATCAATGAACATTTTAATTAAATTAACTTGTTTGATTGGATTAGTAATTGCGCCAATCTTAGGCGAAGGAAGTACAACTCACAAAGAAATGACTTGTACAGTCGAAATGAAATCGTGTGAAGAAGGAGAAATGATGGGTAATTGTGATATGAGCAAATGCGCTACCATGACTAAAGACGAATGTGCTAAAATGTGCGACAGTCTGAAATGTACTCCAGAGCAAAAAGAAATGTGTCTGTCTCATTATGATGCCAACGGAAAATTCATTACTAAAGAAGCCAAAGAAGAAAAAGCCTGTTGCGCTAAAAAAGGAGAGGCTAAAAAACAAGTCAATGTTCAGATGAGTAATGAAAATGGTAAAGCTAAAGCAACGGTAACTATTTCTGAAAACGGGAAACAAACAGTTCAGGTTTTAGAAGGAACTGAGGCTGAAGTGAAAGCTAAAGTAGCTGCGATTAAGTAGCGTCATTTTTAATACAAATAAAAATGCCTCAAGAAATTGAGGCATTTTTTTTATGAATATAATTTTTGTTTTAGAACTAAAATAAACCGTTGATTTCGGCATCTATACGACGAATAATATCTCCTAAATCTTCTTGACTATCGACAAAATTAATGTTGTCTACATCAATAATTAATAATTTACCTCGGTCATACGTGTGAATCCAAGCTTCATAACGCTCGTTCAAACGGCTCAGGTAGTCTATGGAAATCGAGTTCTCATACTCGCGACCACGTTTGTGGATTTGCCCTACTAAATTAGGAATCGAACTACGCAAGTAAATCAATAAATCAGGGGCTTTTACCAAAGATTCCATCAACTCAAAAAGCGAAGAGTAGTTTTGGAAATCACGATTGGTCATCAAGCCCATCGCGTGTAAGTTGGGCGCAAAGATATGTGCGTCTTCATAAATCGTTCTGTCTTGAATAATTTTTTTACCGCTTTCGCGAATTTGCATCACCTGACGAAAACGACTGTTTAAGAAATAAATTTGTAAGTTGAATGACCAACGCTCCATTTGGTGATAGAAATCATCCAAGTAAGGATTGTCAACCACGTCTTCAAAGTGCGGTTCCCATTTGAAATGTTTTGCCAATAAATTGGTCAATGTTGTTTTTCCTGAGCCTATGTTTCCTGCTACTGCTATATGCATTACGGTAGTGTGATTTTATAATTGATAAATTCTAAGAGGGTAAAAATAGATAAAAATTAGTGTTTGCCACACTTTTTTTTGAATGATTTATTCACAATTGATGAATTCATAGGTTGTTTGTTTATTTCGCCTTTATTTTATGAATTGGTATTAAACCATTTGATTTTCAACTAGTCTAAAATGCGTATTTAACATTTTTTTGGTAACAAAAGAATGTTGAAATCGACATATTTGCACAAATAACCTATAATTCAATACCTGATGAAAAAAATAGCACTACTATTTCTCTTTGCATTAGTTTGCACAAACGCGATTGCACAGAAAGACTTTCAAGGAATGGCAGTATACGAGTCAAAAACGAGTATGGCTGATTTCAAAGTTCGTATGGAAGGAAATAAAAATATCAATCCAGACATGCAAAAGATGATGGAAGAGCGAATGAAAAAAATGTTTGAGAAAACATTCATTTTAAATTTTGATAAATCAGCTTCTATTTATAAGGAAGAAGAAAAGTTAGATGCTACGCCGCAAGGTGGAGGCGGAATGCGGATGATGAGTTCAATGACAGGGGGTGGTGGTACTTTTTATAAAAATGTAAAAGACAAAGCCTATACGGTTGATAAAGAGTTTATGGGAAAAGAATTTTTAGTTAAAGATTCTTTGGCTAATTTAAATTGGAAGATGGAAGCCGAAACTAGAGTAATTGGGGGGTATACCTGCTACAAAGCTACGGCGGTAAAGCCGGCAACTGAAACCTATTTATTAGGAATTCCAAGACGAATTGATTCAAAACAAAATTCTCAGGAAAAAAAGCAAGCAGAAACAGACAAACCTGCCGAAGAAAAGAAAACGAATTTCATGGATGCGGTTGAAAAGCCAAAGGAAATTACGATTACCGCTTGGTACACGCCAGAAATTCCAGTCAATCAAGGTCCAGAAAAATACTGGGGATTGCCAGGATTAATTTTGGAAGTAAACGATGGTAAAACCATTATTTTGTGTTCTAAAGTGGTTTTGAATCCAAAAGATAAAGTAGAAATTAAATCAGTTACAAAAGGAAAAGTAGTAACTCAAAAAGAATACGACGAAACGGTAATTAAAAAGATGGAAGAGTTCAGAGAAATGAACCAAGGACGTGGCGGTCGTGGCGGAATGGAAATACGAATTGGTCACTAAAAATCGATTTTTTAAATTAACACAATATTGTATGATGAAGAAAATTTTATTTATTATTGTTTTAGCATTGGTTTCTAGCTCTTACGCACAAAATATTCGCTTAGAAGGGGTGGTTTTGGATACAGGAAAAGCACCTTTGGAGATGGCTAATGTAATGGCGGTGAATCAAACCACTAAAGCTATGGATGCTTATGCTATTACTAGTGATAAAGGAAAGTTTGTGTTGAATTTGAAAGCCAATACATCGTATACGATCAAGTTGAGTTACATTGGAATGCAGAATAAGGAAATCACTGTTGCTACCAAGTCTGAAAACATCGTTCAAAATATTACAATGGAATCCGGCGGAGTAGAATTAGCTGGTGTTGAAATTGTTCGTGAAATGCCCGTTTCTATCAAAGGAGATACTATTGTATATAATGCCGATTCTTTCAAATCAGGAACTGAACGTAAATTGGAAGATGTACTTAAGAAATTACCAGGAGTTGAAATTAATTCGGATGGTGAAGTAGAAGTGGAAGGTAAAAAAGTCTCTAAATTGATGGTCGACGGAAAGGATTTCTTTAAAGGGGATAGTAAGTTAGGGGTTAAAAATATTCCTGCGGATGCTATTGATAAAGTACAGTTCTTACGAAATTATAATGAAAATTCAATTCTTAAGGGAGTAGAAAATAATCAGGACAATGTAGCTATGAATATCAAATTGAAATCAGGGAAAAAGAATTTCTGGTTTGGAGATATTTCTGCAGCTGGAGGCTTAAATGATACCAATCGCTACTTGGTGAATCCTAAATTGTTTTATTACAATCCAGATTACAGTATCAACCTGATCACTAATTTTAATAATATTGGAGAATTGCCGTTAACGGTGCAAGATTATTTTAAATTCACAGGTGGATTTAAGAATATGATGTCCAAAGGAGGAAGTAGCTTTAATGTTAGCTCTAATGATTTGGGGATTTCTTTAATGCGAAATAATCGAGCTAAAGAAATTGAGACTCAATTTGGAGCTGCCAATTTCACGTATAATGTTACTAAAGCTTGGACTTTAAGCGGTTTTGGAATTGTTTTGAATTCTAATTCTGATTTGGAAACCAAATCAAGTGTTAATATTTTGAATCCTAGCTCTAATCAGATTGCTTCGACTGAGAATAGGGATGAAGTTACCAATCAGAAAAGTAATCTAGGGTTGTTCAAACTGGGGTCTATTTACAAGCCAAATTCAAAATTTCAATTGGATTATGATATCTTGTCAAAATTGTCTAAACAAGACGAGAATAGTGATTTGTTTCGACAATCAATTGTGAATTCTGTATCAACTACTGAGACAATTTTTACAGGTAAAAAACAAGATCCAACCTCTTTGAATCAAAATCTAAGTGCTTATTTTACACAAAGCGATAAGAATGTTTTTGCTATCGAAATGCAACATTTGTATCAAGATGAAAATCCATTTTATAATGCAAATTTGCAATCGCAGCCGTTTAGTTTAATAGGATATTTAACGGGGCAAAATAGAAATGATTTATCACAAAATCGTTTTGTAAAGACCAATAAATTAGATGCAAAATTGGATTATTATTATATGATTACTCCAAAAAGCAACATTAATATTACTATAGGAAATACTAATTCTAATCAAAATTTCAACTCTAGTATCTACCAAATTCTTAATGGCGGCGGCATCAATAATTTATCAGATATTCAAAATGCAAATACTGTAAATTATAAGTTCAACGATGCTTTTTTAGGATTACATTATAAATTTTTATCGGGCAAATTTACAATCACACCCGGGCTTAGTTTTCACGCATACGATATGACTAACGCACAATTAGGGACTAGTTTTAATCAAAATTTCTTTAGAATATTACCTGATTTCTTAACGATTTATCAAATTAAGAAAGCCGAAACTTTAACCTATAATTTCGGTTTTACGAATAGCTTTACAGATATTAATAGATTGGCGGAGGGTTTTATCTTTAACAACTATAATAGTTTGTCTAAAGGTAGCCGTACTTTAGAGAATGCTACGCAGCAAACTCATTCGTTACGTTATTTCAAATACAACATGTTCAATTTAGAGAACATTTCGGCTAATTTGAGTTATTCCAAAACCGCGGATGCTATTAAAACACAATCAGTTTTTAATGGAGTAAATCAGTCTTCTTCACCTTACAATTCTGATTTCGCTGATGAATCGGCTAGTGCTTTTGCCATGTATGGGCGTTCTTTTTTAAAGAATTATAAAGCTTCTTTTAATGCGAGATTGGGCTGGTCAAAATTTAATAATATTCAAAATGCAACCTTAACCGTTAGAGAGAGTTTTACACAAACACATACTATAACAGCTGCAACTAATTATAAAAATTTGCCAAACCTAGAGCTAGGATACTCTTTGACAGTAAACGATTATAATAACACAAAATTTTATACAGACAAACCATTTGTGAAATTGGATTATTACTTTTTGAAAAGCTTCTCATTCGTTTCAGAATATGAGTTTTATCATTACTACAATGGAGATAAAACAGTCAATAATGAATATGATTTTCTTTCGGCAAGTTTGATTTATCAAAAAACAAAAGAAAGTAAGTTAGAGTATAAAATATCGGCTACTAATTTATTGAATACTACTTCGTTGAATGATGATAGTTTCTCGCAGTTTTCTACGCGAACTTCACAATATACGGTGCAGCCTAGGTATATAATATTTAGCTTGAAGTACAATTTATAACTTCAATAAAACACATAAAAAAACCACGCAATTTGCGTGGTTTTTTTATGAATTGAAAGGGTTGAATTACAATTTAAAAGCTGTTTTTACAGCGTCTACAAAATCTAATTTCTCCCAAGTAAATAAATCTACAGTAACCGTTTTGGTTAATCCACCTGGAGCAGAGAAGGTTTTAGTAACCGTTTCAGGTGTACGTCCCATGTGTCCGTAAGCAGCTGTTTCACTATAGATAGGATTTCTTAATTTCAAACGTTGTTCAATAAAGTACGGACGCATATCAAAAATGCCTTCTACTACCTTACTGATTTCTCCGTCAGTCAAACTTACTTTTGAAGTTCCGTAGGTGTTCACGTTGATTGATGTTGGTTTTGCCACACCAATAGCATACGATACTTGTACTAAAACTTCGTCACACAATCCTGCTGCTACTAAGTTTTTAGCAATGTGACGTGTTGCATAGGCCGCTGAACGGTCTACTTTTGACGGGTCTTTTCCAGAGAATGCACCCCCACCGTGAGCACCTTTACCACCATACGTATCAACAATGATTTTTCTTCCTGTCAAACCAGTGTCTCCGTGAGGTCCTCCGATAACGAATTTTCCTGTTGGGTTGATATGATAGGTAATATTGTCATTGAATAAATGCGCATATTGTGGGTATTTCGCTTTAATACGCGGAATTAAAATGCTAACCAAGTCCGATTTGATTTTAGCCAACATAGCTGCCTCTTCATCAAAATCATCGTGTTGCGTAGAAATTACAATCGCATCAATACGAACTGGTTTGTTATCATCTGAATATTCAAGAGTTACTTGAGATTTAGCATCAGGACGCAAGTATTTGATTTCGTTGTTTTCTCTTCTCAAGTTAGCCAACTCGATCAAAATTGCGTGAGATAAATCCAAAGCCAAAGGCATGTAGTTTTCAGTCTCATTAGTAGCATAACCAAACATCATTCCTTGGTCACCCGCTCCTTGCTCTTCTTTACTTGCTCTATCTACTCCTTGATTAATATCAGCTGATTGTTCGTGAATAGCCGAAAGGATACCACAAGAATTAGCTTCAAACATGTACTCACTTTTAGTGTAACCAATTTTCTTGATTACATCACGCGCGATTTGCTGTACATCTAAGTAGGTATTTGACTTTACTTCTCCAGCCAAGATCACCTGACCTGTAGTAACCAATGTTTCACAGGCTACTTTTGAATCGGCATCAAATGCCAAAAAATTATCAATTAATGCATCGGAGATTTGATCAGCCACTTTGTCTGGATGTCCTTCACTCACAGATTCTGACGTAAATAAATAAGCCATAATAATTTAATTTGTTTTTAAATTAAGCGAGGAAAAAATGGTATTGCTACGAAATGCTAAAGGGAAGTTCCTGCTTTAGCATTTTTTAACGAGGTTGCAATCAGTTCAAATTTTTCCTCTGAAATTAGAGTGCAAAGTTATAAAACCATTTTGAATTCCAAATTAAACTTTCCTTTTTTTTGTTCCCAAAAGGTGTTTTGGTTTCGTTTTCTTCAAAAAACAGGTCTTTTAGACTCTTTTTATTGAATTATTTCTTTCTCAAATTTGGATTTGTAAATAATTATTCGCAATTTTGGTATTCAAATAAAGAAAAATGAATAATAAGGTGTGCAAAATGATACAATCGGTTCAGGAAAAATCCTGTGGGTTGACTATTGCATAAATTAATTATAAACTAATATAGCAAAGCCTCCCGCAGAGAATCGGGAGGCTTTTTTTATACCTAAAAATCAAATAAACAAAATGAAAAATTTAAAACAACAACAAAAACAATTCAAGATGGTTGCACAAGTGTGTTCTACTGTCGTAATGTCTATTCGAGTCTGTTGATGCCAAAAGTTTTGTTTTAACCATTTAAAACCCCTTTTGGAATCTGTTTCAAAAGGGGTTTTTTGTTAGCCTTAAAAAAATAATAAACAATCATTTAATACATACTATCATGAAAAAAGAAGCCATTTACCCACCGATTAGCCGATTCAGAAGATTAATTCGAACGAAAACAGCAAACAATAAATTGTCTACTAACGAATTAATTCATCCAAGATTCGTTTTGACAGAAACGGATTTGTTGACTAAAAGTAAAACCGTTAACTCCTTGTTATTTTTAATGTATTCTCAAGAAAATGAATCACTTTTTATTTAAAAAAGAAAGTATGCTTTGATTGGCTCTTTTGAATGAAAAAATGAAAATGATTGTTCGTTCAAAAGAGTAAATCAAAAGTTGTGTAATGGTATTTTGTCCAATTATGCAGGAGTGAAATTTGTTTCTTTAAGAAATAAGACGTTAATTTGCAGCTCAAAGTTCAAATAAACGTATTGAAATGTTATAAAGAAAGGTAGAGGGATTAGACCCGATGAAACCTTAGCAACCCTTCGGTAAATCGAAGAAGGTGCTGCATTCTACCACAGAAATGTGGAAAGATAACACGAGATTTTTCTAGTTTCCTTCTAGATTTTCTTTCTAATATTTCCAACACAAATCAAAAATCACAACCGATTTGACATTGGAAAATAAAATCAACCAAATACAAATACAAAATTTCATCACTGAAAGTGGTGCGCATTATCCTATAATCAATTTAAGTTACCAAGTTTTTGGGCCTAATTTGAACACAGCACCCATTGTTTTAGTCAATCATGCCTTGACGGGAAATTCTCAAGTAATTGGAGAACAAGGTTGGTGGAATGATTTAATTGGCGAAAGCAAAACAATAGATACGCTCAAATATACTGTTTTGGCATTCAATGTACCTGGCAATGGATACGATGGTTTTGGTATCGAAAATTACCAAGATTTCAACGCTAGAGATATTGCTCAACTATTTAACCAAGGAATTAAAGCCTTACAAATAACACAGTTGTTTGCTATTATTGGTGGCTCTATTGGTGGCGGAATTGCTTGGGAAATGGCGGCTTTGGAACCTAAAATTACCCAACATTTAATCCCAATTGCGACTGATTGGAAATCGACAGATTGGTTGATTGCGAATTGTTTTTTGCAAGAGCAAATTTTAGCCAATTCGTCAAAACCTATTGAAGATGCTCGTATTCACGCCATGTTGTGCTATAGAACGCCTGCCTCTTTTTCGGCAAAATTTCAACGCACTACTAATGAAGAGTTGGACGTTTTCAATATCGAAAGTTGGTTAGCCCATCACGGTACGAAGTTGCAAAAGCGTTTCCAGCTTTCGGCTTACAAAATGATGAACCAGTTGTTAAAGACGATTGACATTACTAGAGGTAGAGCTTCTTTTGCAGCAATAGCATCAAAAATAGAAGCAGACATTCATATTATAGGCATTGATTCTGATTTGTTTTTTACGGCAAATGAGAACCGCGCTACGTATGAAGAATTAAAAAAATACAAAGAAAATGTATCGTATCAAGAAATTGTTTCCATTCACGGTCACGATGCTTTTTTGATAGAATACAAACAGTTACATAATTTGTTGGCTACCATTTTTTAATGGTGACACTTATAAAACAGATACTATGAAGATTTTAAAATTTGGAGGGAAATCATTATCTAACGGAGAAGGATTAGATAAAGTGGTGGCAATTATTTTAGACAAAGTCAACCAAGGCGAGAAAATTGCCGTGGTGGTTTCGGCACGTGGTAATGCTACTGACGAATTGGAAGAAATATTGTCCATTGCAGCCAAAAATGAAAGCTACAAGCCACAATTGGAACAATTCAAATTAGAACAACAAAATGGGTTTGCTGATGTTGATTTGACTGAAGAATTTACCGTTCTCGAAAAATTATTTGAAGGCGTAAGCTTAATTGGAGATTACAGTAGTAAAATTAAAGACCAAATTTTGTCGATTGGCGAATTGCTTTCTGCAAAATTACTGACGGCTATTTTGGTTAAAAACGGTGTAAATGCCCGTTTTGCAGATAGTAGAGAATTGATTAAAACCGATTCGAAATTTGGTGACGCACAACCTATCGAACAAGCTTCTAAGAAAAATGTGGTGCAATATTTCAAAGAAAATGACGATGCCGTGAATATTGTAACCGGTTTCATTGCTTCGAATGCTAAAAATGTAACCACCACTTTAGGTAGAAACGGAAGTAATTATACAGCTTCTTTGATTGCTAATTATTTGAATGCAGAAGAATTACAAAACTATACGCACGTTGACGGAATTTATACCGCCAATCCTGATTTAGTTCCTGATGCTAAGAAAATTGATTATTTGACGTTTAATGAGGCAAATGAGTTGGCTAATTTTGGTGCAACCATTTTACACGCTAAAACGATTATTCCGTTATTGGAAAAAAATATTCCGCTTCGTATTTTGAATACTTTCAATCACGAAAATAAAGGAACTTTGATTCGTTCTACAGCGAGTAAAGAAGGAATCAAAACACTTTCGGTGCTGGAAAATGTGGCTTTGGTCAATTTAGAAGGACGCGGATTGCTTGGCAAAACAGGTGTCGATGCCCGAATTTTTAAAGTAATGGGTGATAATGATATTAGTGTTAGTATCATTTCCCAAGGTTCTTCAGAGCGAGGTATTGGATTGGTGGTAGATGCTGATAAAGCGTCTAAGGCGATGATTCAGTTGGAGAAAGAATTTGAAAATGATTTCTATTCGAAAGACGTGAATAAAATTTCGGTGACCGATAATGTTTCGGTAATTTCTATTATCGGGCAAGACTTGAGTACTTTCCATAAGCCGTACACCGCTTTGATTAAAAATAAAATCGTTCCGATTTTGTTCAACAACACGGTTACGGGTAAAAACGTGAGTTTGGTAGTAAAGAAATCCGAATTGAATCGTGCCTTGAATGTAATTCACGGGGAGATTTTTGGAGTTTCTAAAAAAATCAACATTGCCATTTTTGGTCACGGATTGGTTGGTGGTACTTTGATTAACCAAATTTTAGAATCGGCTACAGCTATTGAGAAACGTAAAGATGTGAAGTTGAATATTTTTGCTATCGCCAATTCTAAAAACGTATTATTGAATAAGAATGGAGTGACTCCGAATTGGAAAAACGAAATTCAAAACAAAGGAACTTTATATTCTATCCAAGATGTAATTGATTATGCCAATGAAAATCATTTGGAAAATTTAATCGCTATTGACAATACGGCTAGTGCTGATTTTGTTGAAAATTACATTCCGTTGATCGAAAGTAGTTTTGACTTAATTTCGTCAAACAAAGTGGCGAATACCTTGAGTTATAGTTTCTATAAAAAACTGCGTAAAGTATTGGCAGACAATCAAAAAACCTATTTGTATGAAACCAATGTGGGTGCTGGTTTGCCTTTGATTGATACGATTAAATTATTGCATCTTTCAGGAGAAAATATTACTAAAATTAAAGGGGTGTTTTCAGGAACATTAAGTTATTTGTTTAATAATTTCTCAGCCAAAGACGTTCCGTTTAGTGAAATTTTGAAAGAGGCGATTGACAACGGTTATACCGAACCAGATCCAAGAGAGGATTTGTGTGGGAATGATGTGGGTAGAAAATTATTAATTTTGGCGCGTGAATTGGATTTGCAAAACGAATTTGAAGAAATCGCTATTCAGAATTTAATTCCGGAACATTTACGAGAAGGAAGTGCTTCTGAATTTTTGACGAAATTGAAAGAATTTGATGCTGTTTATGCCAAAATAAAAGAAGAACAAGAGCCGAATCATGTGTTGCGTTACATTGGCGAATTGTCAGGTGATTTGCAAAGTGACAAAGGAAATTTAGAAGTAAAACTAGTTTCTGTTCCTTCAGACACTGCTTTGGGCGGATTGAAAGGATCGGATTCTTTCTTCGAAATTTATACTGAGTCGTATGGTGATAGACCGATTGTAATTCAAGGAGCTGGAGCTGGATCGGCAGTAACGGCAAGAGGTGTTTTTGGAGATATTTTGAGATTGTCAGACAAAGGATAACAAGGAAGATTGTATGAAACCTATATTTAATGGTTCTTATTTTGAGGCAATGAATGTGAAGAACATATTAGCAGATAATGATATTTCTGTTTTTGTTCAAAATGAATATATGGCCACTATAGAACCTTGGGTAGTAACTGCTGCTGGATTTAATCCTGTAATTTTGCAAGTGAGCGAAGATGATTTTGAAGTTGCAAAACAAATAGTAGATGACTATCGCAAACAAAATTCAACTGAATAATTTTTAAAGTTTAAAACGAAAATTATAACAATGAAAATAACATTAGAAAGAGTAAACGAAAACTTTCATTTTCAAATGCAAAATGAAAGAGGTCATATTGTAGATGTAGATGCTCGTCCTGCTTTTGGAGGAAATGATATGGGACCAAGTCCAATGGAATTGGTTTTGATGGGAGTAGCGGGTTGTAGTGGAATTGATATGATTTCGATTTTGAAAAAACAACGTCAAGAAATTACTTCTTTTAAAGCTGAGGTAGAAGGTGAGCGCGTACCTGTAGGTGAAGCAAATCCTTTTAAAACAATTCACATTGTTTTCTTTTTAGAAGGGCCAATCAATGAAGATAAAGCGGCTAGAGCGGCCAAATTATCATTTGAAAAATATTGTTCGGTTTCCAAAACTTTGGAACCTACCGCAACCATTCTTTATAAAGTAGTGTTGAACGGTGTGGAATTAGCGAATTAAAAAAAATAAAAACAACAACAATGAACGAACACGATTTTGGTTTTGAAACCCAAGCAATACGCGGTCAATTAGAAAGAACACAATACTTAGAGCATTCTGTGCCTTTGTACTTAACCTCTAGTTTTGTTTTTGAAGATGCCGAAGATATGCGTGCTTCTTTTGCAGACGAAAAAGAGCGCAATATCTACAGCCGTTATAGCAACCCAAACACGATTGAATTTATCAATAAAGTGTGCCAAATGGAAGGTGCCGAAACTGGTTTTGCTTTTGCATCGGGTATGGCAGCTGTGTATTCTACTTTTGCAGCCTTATTGAAATCAGGAGATCATATCGTTTCGGCGAGTAGCGTTTTTGGGGCAACCCATTCCTTGTTTGTCAATTATTTTCCAAAGTGGAATATTGAAACCACTTACTTTGATTTATCACAGCCAGAAACTATTGAGAGTTGTATTCAGCCCAATACTAAAATTTTGTTTGCTGAGTCGCCAACAAATCCCGCAGTGGATATTATCGATTTGGAATTATTGGGAAAAATTGCCAAAAAACACAATTTAATTTTAATCATTGACAACTGTTTTGCAACGCCTTATTTGCAACAACCTATTAAATGGGGCGCGGATTTGGTGGTGCATTCTGCTACTAAATTAATGGACGGCCAAGGACGCGTTTTAGGCGGAATTACCGTAGGTAGAGCTGATTTGATTAAAGATATTTATCTTTTTTCTCGATTAACAGGACCTACTTTGTCTCCGTTTAATGCTTGGGTATTGTCAAAAAGTTTGGAAACATTGTCTATTCGTTTGGAGAGACATTGCGAAAATGCTTTGAAAGTAGCCGAGTTTTTAGAAAACCATCCACAAGTAAATAAAGTAAAATACCCGTTCTTGAAATCGCATCCGCAATATGCCATTGCGCAAAAGCAAATGAAATTAGGCGGTAATATTGTAGCGTTTGAAATCAAAGGCGGAATCGAAGCCGGAAGAGCTTTTTTGGATAAAATCAAATTATGTTCGTTGTCACCTAATTTAGGAGATACCAGAACGATTGTAACGCATCCAGCATCTACTACACATAGTAAACTAACTGTTGAAGAACGTTTAGCAGTAAGCATTACCGATGGTTTGGTACGTATTTCTATTGGTTTAGAAACTGTTGCTGATGTGATTGCCGATTTGGAACAAGCCTTGTCTTAGAATTTACGATGTACGATATACGATTTACGATTAAGTGGTATGTTTCGTAAATCGTATATTGTAAATCGAATATATAAATTATGTTATCAAAAAAAACAAAATACGGAATTAAAGCATTGACTTTCTTGGCACGCCAAGAGAATCAAACGCCTGTGCAAATTGCTGAAATCGCCAAGAGCGAGAACATTTCGATTAAGTTTTTAGAAAGTATTTTGTTATTGTTGCGTCATTCGGGTTTTTTGGGGGCCAAAAAAGGAAAAGGTGGTGGCTATTATTTAATCAAAGACCCGAAAGAGATTAATATGGCCAATGTGTATCGCATTTTAGAAGGGCCTATTGCCTTGCTACCGTGTGTGAGTCACAATTTTTATGAAAAATGTGATGATTGTGTAGACGAAGCCAATTGTTCGGTACATAAATTAATGACAGAAGTCCGTGATAACACACTGATGATACTCGAAAACAACACGCTTGCAGACATCTCATTTTAAAATCATAATTTTTCAGTTTAGTTTTTGTAGTTAGTGAAAAAATAGTATTTTTGCACTTTAATCTATTATTCCGATAGGGTAATGGATTTTAAAAATAAAAAAAATAAGAATAAGCAGAGATAATGAGTAAAGAGGTAAAAGAAAATAAAGTTTCGGCTAGTACACAGGTAACATTCAAACAACGTTTGTGGGTGATCATTCCAGTTGTTTTATTGGTGGGTTTGATTTCCAGTTTAATATACAACCATCACGCTGAGTTTTCTTGGGATGGTTTTGCGGCAGGTTTTAATCAAGAATTTTTCATCTTTTTCTTAATTGGAATATTTGCTCAGTTAGTAGATGGGACTTTAGGAATGGGATATGGAGCAACTTCTACTTCGTTTTTATTGGCTTACGGAATTCCGCCAGCTATTAGTAGTACAGGAGTTCACGTTGCAGAAATGTTTACTACAGGAGCTTCAGCTATATCGCACCATCGTTTTGGAAATATCAATAAAAAATTAGTAAAACACTTACTGATTCCAGGAGTATTAGGTTCGGCTACAGGAGCTTATTTGCTTTCGGACGTAATTGATGGAGATGTAATTAAGCCATTTATTGCGGTGTATATGATTGTATTGGCAATCATTATTATTAGAAAAGCAGCGCGTAAAAATATCATCAAAAAGAAAACCAAACGATTGAGTATTCTTGCTTCTTTTGGAGGATTTATGGATGCTGTTGGCGGCGGTGGTTGGGGACCAATTGTAACCTCTACCTTGTTAGGTCGTGGTAGAAATCCCCGTTACACTATTGGTTCTGTAAATGCTGCTGAATTTGCCGTTTCTTTTGCAAGTGGGGTAACGTTCATGCTTTTTGGAGGAATTGAAGGTTGGCAAGTAATCATAGGTTTGATTTTGGGAGGAGTTATTGCGGCGCCAATTGCAGCGATTTTAGTGAATAAAATTAAAAGACAGCCAATGATGATTGCAGTAGGAATTCTAATCATCATTTTAAGTTTAAGAACCTTATCTAAATTGTTATAATGAGTACATCAATCGTAGCCAGTTTATTAGAAAAAACAAAAGACTTCTCTATCGAGGAGACGCTTGCTTTTTTGGCGAATGAATATCCAAATCAAGTGATTTTTTCTACTTCTTTTGGACAAGAAGATCAGGTGATTACCGATTTGATTGGTAAAAATCAGTTGCCAATAACGGTTTTTACTTTAGATACAGGACGTTTGTTTCAAGAAACATACGATGTGTTTCATAAAACAGTAAAAAAATACAAAACCGAAATTAAAACCTATTTTCCTGATACAACTGCGGTAGAAGCCTTGTTGAATCAAAAAGGGCCGAATAGTTTTTATGAATCGGTAGAGAATAGAAAAGAATGTTGTTTCATTCGAAAAGTAGCGCCTTTGACGAAAGCTTTACAAGGCAATGCGATTTGGATTACAGGTTTGAGAGCAGAGCAATCAGAGAATAGAAGTGACTTGAACTTTTTTGAATACGATGCCCATTTTGATATTATCAAATTCAATCCATTGCTAAAATGGACATTAAAAGAAGTGGAAGAATATTTAGAAAAGAATAACGTACCTCAAAACAGTTTGCACAAACAAGGTTTTGTAAGTATAGGTTGTGCGCCTTGTACTCGTGCTATTTTACCGGGCGAGGACATTAGAGCCGGAAGATGGTCTTGGGAATCAAGTCATAAAGAATGTGGGTTACACCAAAAGTAATTTTAAATTATAAATTATAAATGATTTTGAAATCTTTACATTTTTCAATCATTTAATCTTTAAATAGAAATAATGAGTTCAATAGTAAAAACAAATGCTTTAGAAAGCGAAGCGATATACATTTTTAGAGAAGTAATTTCTCAATTCGAGAAACCGGTATTGCTTTTTTCAGGAGGAAAAGATTCCATTACATTAGTGCGTTTGGCGCAAAAAGCTTTTTTCCCAGCAAAAATTCCTTTTCCGTTGTTGCACGTAGATACAGGACACAACTTTCCTGAGACGATTGAATTTAGAGATAAATTGGTAGCTGAATTGGGTTTGGAGTTAATTGTTCGTAACGTACAAGATGCTATTGACCAAGGAAAAGTAGTAGAAGAATCTGGGAAATATTCGAGTAGAAATAGCTTACAGACGACTACACTTTTGGACGCTATTGAAGAATTCAAATTTGATGCTTGTATTGGTGGAGCGCGTAGAGATGAAGAAAAAGCAAGAGCGAAAGAACGTATTTTTTCGGTTCGTGATGATTTTGGTCAATGGGATGAAAAAAACCAACGCCCTGAATTATTCGATTTGTTAAACGGAAAAATTGAGTTGGGTCAAAATGTTCGTGTTTTCCCAATTTCGAACTGGACAGAATTAGACGTTTGGAGTTATATTGAACAAGAAGGAATTGAAATTCCATCGATTTATTTTTCACACAAACGTAAAGTATTCTTGAGAGATGGATTGATCTGGTCACATTCACCATTTGTGTATCAAGAGGAAGATGAAGAAATTGAAGAAAGAATTGTTCGTTTTAGAACGGTAGGGGATATGAGTTGTACGGCGGCTGTCGAATCGTATGCAGCTACTATTCAAGAAGTAGTGGGTGAGATTCGTTCCTCAACCATTTCTGAAAGAGGTGCTAGAATTGACGACAAACGTTCAGAAGCAGCGATGGAGAAAAGAAAACAACAAGGGTACTTTTAAGCCCCCTAACCCCCGAAGGGGGAATAAAGGAGCAATAAAAAATAAACAAAATATTAATTTAAAATCAAAACTCAGCTCCCTCCCTTTTGGGGAGGGCTGGGGAGGGGCTTATGGAAGTTTTAAAAATAGCAACAGCAGGAAGTGTAGATGACGGAAAAAGTACTTTAATCGGGAGGTTATTGTATGATACCAAATCATTGACAACGGATAAAATTGAAGCAATAGAAAAAAGTAGCAAACAAAAAGGTTACGATTATCTTGATTTTTCTTTGGCTACAGATGGTTTGGTTGCCGAAAGAGAGCAAGGAATTACAATTGATGTGGCGCATATTTATTTTTCTACTGCAAAGAAAAGTTACATCATTGCCGATACTCCGGGTCACGTAGAATATACGCGTAATATGGTAACGGGAGCTTCGACTTCGCAAGTTTCGATCATTTTGATTGATGCTCGTAAAGGAGTTATTGAGCAAACTTACCGTCACTTTTTCATCAATAATTTATTGCGTGTCAAAGAAGTTATTGTTGCGGTAAACAAAATGGACTTAGTCGATTATTCGGAAGATGTTTTTAACAAGATCAAAGCCGACTTCCAAGCCTTAAATGCTAAAAGTTCGTTCAAAGAACAAAACGTAAGTTACATTCCGTTGAGTGCTATTAACGGAGGGAATGTAGCCGATAAATCAGAAAATATGCCTTGGTACACTGGGCAAACGGTTTTGGAACATTTAGAAGATTTAACTCCTGAAGATGTTTTTGAAACAGGTAAAACACGTTTTCCAGTGCAAACGGTTATTCGTCCAAAAACAGAAGAATACCACGACTTTAGAGGATATGCTGGAAAATTATACGGTAATTCAATTCAAGTAGGCGATGCCGTTACGGTATTACCTTCGTTAACCGAATCGAAAGTATCCAAAATTCACTTTTTCGACCAACAATTTGACGAGGCTAAAGCAGGTTCGTCTATTGTGGTAGAATTAGAAAATGACATCAATGTGACTCGAGGTGATATGATTGTAAAATCAGGAGAATTACCTCAAGTAGAAAAAGATATTAATGCGACTATTTGTTGGATGGACAGCAAGAAATTAGTGCCAGGAACCAAGTATTTGGTGCAACACAATACGAATAGAGTTTTGGCTAAAATTGACGCTATCAAAAATGTAATTGCAACAGATTATTCCGGAGCTGTTCCTGCTACACAATTAGCCATAAACGAAATTGGAGAAGTGACTATCAAATTAAGCAAAGCATTGTATTTTGATAAATACAACGATAATAAATCAAATGGAGCGTTTATTTTAATTGACGCCAATACCAACACAACAGCGGGAGTTGGATTTATAAATTAAATAAAGCCCAAAAAAAATGGAAAGTTTTAGAACCGAAATAGAAAATCCGATTGTCCAAAAAGACATTATCGATTTAGAAAGAAAAATTCGATTATTCAAAGAAGGAAAAATTGATGACGAGCGTTTTCGTAGCCTTCGTTTGGCCAGAGGAGTTTATGGTCAGCGTCAAGAAGGGGTGCAAATGATTCGTATTAAATTGCCTTTTGGTAAAGTAAGTAGCGAACAATTAGTGCGTATTACTAAAGTGTCTGACGAATATTCGACAGGACGTTTGCATATTACCACGCGCCAAGATATTCAAATTCACTATGTAAGTTTGGATAGAACTCCGGAGCTTTGGGCTGATTTAGAAAAAGACGATATTACCCTAAGAGAAGCTTGTGGAAATACTGTTAGAAATATTACAGCGAGTGAAACAGCAGGAATTGATCCTGACGAACCATTTGATGTATCGCCTTATGCGCATGCTTTATTCCAGTTTTTCTTAAGAAATCCGGTATGTCAAGAAATGGGACGTAAATTCAAAATGTCTTTTTCTTCTTCTGATAAAGATACCGCTTTGAGTTATTTACATGATTTGGGATTCATTCCAAAAATTGTCAATGGAGAGCTTGGATTCAAAGTGCTGCTAGGTGGTGGATTAGGTTCGCAACCAAGCCATGCCGAATTACTTTCTGAATTTGTACCGGTGAACCAAATCATTCCGATGACGGAAGGAGTGTTGCGTATTTTTGATCGCTATGGCGAAAGAGCCAAACGTTTGAAAGCCCGTATGAAATTCTTAATTAAAGAAATCGGTAAAGACGAATTCTTACGATTGGTTGAAGAAGAGAAAAAAGCTTTGTCTTTCCAAACCGTTGAAATTGACACTACTGCTTTTGATGGTCCAATTCCAGCACCTGCATTAGAAGTGCCAAAAGTGACTATTGAAGATACTGCAAGTTTTGAAGCTTGGAAAAAATCAAATGTAATCTCTCAAAAACAAGCGGGTTATGTAGCCATCGGAATTAAAGTGGCTTTAGGCGATTTTTACACTGATAAAGCAAGAGCTTTGGCGGATTTAATTAAAAATTATGGTGCCAATGAATTGCGTTTTACCTTACGTCAAGACATTTTGATTCGCAACATTAAAGAAGAAAACTTGCCGTTCTTTTACCAAGAATTAGCCAAGTTGGATTTTGTTACTTTAGGGTACAACACCATCAATGACGTTACTGCTTGCCCTGGTACAGATACGTGTAATTTAGGAATTGCTAGTAGTACAGGAATCGCGGTAGAATTGGAACGCGTTTTAGCAACAGAATATCCGCAATACAGCAATAATAATGAAATCACGATTAAAATTAGTGGTTGTATGAATGCGTGTGGACAACATAATATGGCAGAAATTGGTTTCCAAGGAATGTCAATCAATTCAGGAAAATTAGTAGCGCCAGCCCTTCAAGTATTGTTGGGAGGAGGCAACTTAGGAAATGGCCAAGGTCGTTTTTCTGATAAAGTAATTAAAATTCCAAGTAGAAGAGGACCTGAAGCCTTGCGTTTGATTTTAAATGATTTTGAAGCGAATGCCAATGGACAATCGTTCTTGAATTATTATGATGCAAAAGGGGAAAAATATTTTTACGAATTTTTGAAACCTTTAGCAGATGTAACCAACTTAACAGAAGCTGATTTTGTGGATTGGGGAAATGCCGACAACTACGTAAAAGCAGTAGGTGTGGGTGAATGTGCAGGAGTAGTGATTGACTTAGTGGCTACTTTATTGGTAGAAGCTAAAGACAAATTGACATTTTCTCAAGAAGCAGTAAACGATCAAAAATGGTCGGATTCCATTTATTTGACTTACGCAGGATTTGTGAATGCAGCCAAAGCGTTATTGCTTGCTGAAAAACAAAAAACAAACCATCATGCGGGTATCATCGATTTGTTTGATACCGTTTTTGTGGAAACTAATAAAATTCAATTGGCAATTACTTTCAAAGATTTGGTGTACCAAATTAAAGTGAACGAACCTTCAGAGGCGTTTGCAAAACAGTATTTAGAACAAGCAACAGCATTCTTCGTAACAATTGAAGAATACAGAGCAAAAGATTTAGCTAATGCGTAAAAATATAAATTCCATCAACGCTTCCTCCCTCCCTTTTGGGGAGGGTCGGGGTGGGGCTCAACCCAAAGTAACTTTAGTAGGTGCTGGTCCAGGCGATCCAGACTTGCTTACTATCAAAGGAGCCAATGCCTTAGCAGAAGCTCAGGTGGTTTTGTATGATGCCTTGGCAAATGAAGAAATCCTGACCTATGCTCCTAAAAAATCAATCAAGATTTTTGTGGGGAAAAGAAAAGGATGTCACACCTTTTCGCAAGACGAAATCAATCAGTTGATTGTGGACAATGCCTTGACTTACGGACACGTAGTGCGTTTAAAAGGAGGTGATCCATTTATTTTTGGACGAGGAAGTGAAGAAATAGATTTCGTAGAAAGTTTTGGAATCCCAACAGCAGTGGTGCCTGGAATATCCTCTTCGGTAGCAGTGCCTGCGTATCAAGGAATTTCATTAACTAAACGTGGAGTTTCAGAGAGTTTTTGGGTTATAACAGGAACTACTTCGGATAGAAAATTGTCAAACGATGTGGCTTTGGCAGCGCAGTCATCAGCAACGGTGGTAATTTTGATGGGCATGAGCAAATTGGCTCAGATTGTGAATTTGTTCCAAAACGAATCGAAAGGAGCTAGTCCGATTGCGATTATTCAAAACGGAACGACTCCAAAAGAAAAAATAGGAGTGGGAAC
>JACCDW010726774.1_pt1 | contig 58281 bp, 50 predicted proteins | sample 7449781 | NCBI WGS metagenome assembly JACCDW01 (sample SAMN15323449, study PRJNA562643) | freshwater metagenome | isolation source: river surface water | place: USA:Blue River Watershed | collected 2017-08-18
AGCCACCGTACAGCGCCGTCACACGGCTGATCGAAACGGAAGTGATTCCTGCCTGTGAACATTACGGTGTAGGCGTTGTAGCCTACAGCCCCCTGGCGCGCGGCGTCCTCACAGGAAAATACGCACCAAACGTAGAACCTGATGCGCAAAGTCGAGCCGGACGCGGTGATCGCCGGATCCATCAAACGGAGTTCCGTCCTGAATCCCTCGAAATTGCGAATGCCCTGAAAAAGCATGCTGAAAGCCGTAACCTGAGTGCCACACAGTTTGCAATTGCCTGGGCACTCAACAACAAGCTCTTAAGTGGCGTCATCGGCGGCCCACGCACTCTTGAACAATGGAAGGACTATGTGGCTGCATTAGCTGTGCAATTACAGCCTGAAGATGAGGCCCTCGTGGACTCACTCGTGCCACCCGGCTATGCCTCAACGCACGGCTTTGTCGACCCACAGTATCCAATCAAGGGGCGCAAACCGCGTTAATACAAATTCACGCCTAAAACAGACGTATTTCGCAGCAGTTTTAAGGTGATAATAAGCGCTTGGAAACATCCTTGTATGCATCATGACCAAGCGCGACATCGTTATTCGGCGAATCATCTATTTGCGAGGGCCAAACATTTGGGCCTACCGCGCCACGATCGAGGCGCTGGTCGATATCGGCGATCTAGAGGACTGCCCTTCTGATAAAGTCCCTGGTCTGTACGAGCGACTGACCACCATGATCCCAAGCTTGATTGAGCACCGCTGCAGTCCCGGTGTGCGTGGTGGCTTTTTAATGCGCCTCAAAGAGGGCACTTGGCCCTGCCACATTATGGAGCATGTTGCGCTAGCACTCCAAGACTTGGCGGGTGTGCCTGGCTACGGATTTGGGCGCGCGCGCGAAACTGAAGAGCGCGGCGTGTACAAAGTCATGGTGAGCGGATGGCAAGAAGACGTCACGCGCGCTGCACTGTACACAGCCCGTGATTTAGTTCTCGCAGCGATTGAAGACCAACCTTATGATTTTGACGCAGCGCTTGAGGCGCTGCGTGATCTCGCGCAAGATCTATGCCTGGGACCCAGCACCGCCTCGATGGTGCTTGCGGCCGATGATCGGCAAATCGCCGCCATCCGCTTAAGTTCTGCAAATCTCGTTCAATTTGGCTATGGCGCTAAGCAGCGCCGCATCTGGACTGCAGAAACAGACCAGACAAGTGCGATTGCCGAGACGATCTCGCGCGACAAAGATCTGACGAAATCGCTTCTTGAGGCTTGCGGCGTGCCCATACCTCATGGCCGTGCTGTCGACAGCGCCGCTGACGCTTGGGATGCCGCTCAAGATATTGGGCTGCCCGTCGTCGTCAAGCCGCTCGATGGCAACCATGGACGAGGCGTGTTCATCAATCTTGAAACGCAACAAGAAATTGAAGCCGCCTACGAAGTCGCCGTGGATGAAGGTTCGGGCGTCCTCGTTGAGAAATTCATCCGAGGCAACGAGCATCGCTTGCTCGTCGTGGGCGGCAAGCTCGCTGCCGCGGCGAAGGGCCAGATGGCAAGCGTGACTGGTGATGGCAAACAAACGGTCAACGAACTGATTGCCTCACAGATCAACTCTGATCCGCGTCGTGGAAGCGGCGAAGAGCAACCACTGAACCCCGTTCGGATCGACTCCGCCGCGCGACTGGAACTTAAGCGTCAAGGCTTTCATGCTGACAGCGTGATCCCGGCCGGACGTGAGGTATTAATTCAGCGTAATGGAAACGTCGCCTTCGACTGCACGAGTGAAGTGCATCCTGAAGTCGCTGCAATGGCTGCGCTTGCGGCAAAGACTGTTGGCCTGGATATCGCTGGCATCGACTTGGTCGCTGAAGACATTTCTAAGCCTTTGCTCGGGCAAGGTGCTGCAATAGTAGAGGTCAACGCGGGCCCCGGCCTGCTCATGCATCTCAAGCCAGCCGAAGGCACACCGCAACCGGTTGGGCGTGCAATCATTGATCACATCTTCCCTGGTGACGAGAACGGCAGTATCCCGCTCATTGGTGTCACTGGATCGAGCGGTACCACCGAAGTGTCTAATCTAGTCTTTCACCTCCTCAAACAGAGTGGCGATTGTGTTGCCCTGGCCAGTACCTCCGGACTGTATGTCGGTGATCGCGTACTAAACCAGCAGGACAGCGCGAACTGGAAACAGGCGCAACGGGTCTTACTAAACAAAGACGTCGAAGCAGCGGTGATTGAGAATCAAGGCATGCAAATTCTGACTGAAGGGCTTGCCTATGAACACTGTAGTGTCGGCATTGTCACCAATATCGCATACTCTGATGCATACAAACATCCGGATGTTGCCTATCACGCCTTCGAAGATGCTGAGGATCTAATCAAGATCTTCCGTACACAAGTCGATGTCGTGTACACAACAGGTCACGGGATCCTCAACGCACAAGACGAAAACGTTGTTGCCTTGGCCGAGTACTGCGATGGCGAGGTCGTTTTCTATGCGAGCTCGCCTGACAACAAAGTTTTGCAAGAGCACGTTGCTGCTGGCAAACGTGCCGTCACGGTAGAAAGCGCACACATAACACTGATAACCGGGACTGAGCGCCTTGCGGTCTTTTCGCTCGATGCGCTCTCCCCTAAAGCCAGAAACTCCCCCCAAACGCTCGAGACAATTCTGGCATCTGCGGCAGCCGCCTGGGTATCAAAACTTTCGGTCGAACAAATCCGGGGAGGACTGGCCTCTTATGTGTTTTAGCTCAACCCTTTAAACAGCATGGGGACCGTCATTTCGGGCGGAATTCCTTAGTAAAATAGTCAGTTATTTATTCATATTCACAAAGGCCCATCCAGCATGACTGCCCGCACCTCTTGCCACCGCCTTCAGGTCGCCACCCCACTCTACAACTTCATCGAACAACAAGTACTTCCGGGGACTGGCGTCACCAGTGCCGATTTCTGGAAGGGCTTCGATGCAATCGTGCACGACCTTGGTCCTAAAAATGCAGCACTACTGGCCGAGCGTGATCGGATTCAAACTGAAATGGACGCATGGCATCGCGCGCATCCTGGTCCTATTCAGGATATGCCTGCCTACAAGGCGTTTCTAACGAAAATTGGCTACCTTGCTCCCATTCCCGCCAACGCAAAAGCGACGACGACCAATGTCGATGCCGAGTTAGCACTACAGGCTGGACCTCAGCTCGTCGTTCCTGTTCTCAATGCGCGCTATGCACTGAATGCCGCCAATGCACGCTGGGGTTCCTTATACGACGCGCTGTACGGCACCGATGCTATCTCGGAAGACGGCGGTGCAACGCGCGCAGGCGGCTATAACCCCGTGCGCGGAGCCAAGGTGATCGCCTATGGACGCAAGTTCCTCGATCAAGCTGCGCCCCTCGCATCTGGGTCACATGGTGAAGTAACACGCTACGCAGTCAAAGCCGGAACCTTAACCGCGACGCTCAAGAATGGCTCAATCACTGGGCTTGCTGATGGCAACAAATTTGTTGGGTACCAAGGCGATGCGTCTGCTCCGAGTGCAATACTGCTTGTTAATCACGGACTGCATATTGACATTCAAATCGACAGCACCACCAGCATTGGTCAAACGGATCCAGCCGGTGTCAGCGACATTATTCTCGAAGCTGCACTGTCGACCATTCTCGACTTGGAAGACTCTGTTGCCGTGGTTGATGCTGACGATAAAGTGTTGGCCTACAGCAATTGGCTTGGCATCTTAAAGGGCACCCTAGTAGAAAGCGTGAGCAAAGGCGGCAAAACTTTTAATCGCACATTGAACGCTGATCGCAAGTACACGGCAGCGGCCGGCGCGCATTCCGCTAAAGATGGCGTGATCACGCTGCACGGCAGGTCCTTATTGTTTCTGCGCAACGTTGGCCATCTCATGACCAACCCAGCGATCATCGATGGCAACGGCCAAGAAATCTTTGAGGGCATTCTGGATGCTGTCGTCACAGTCGCGATCGCTCTGCACGATTTAAAGAGAAACAAAGAGCACGCGTTCGGCAATTCGCGTACAGGCTCGGTTTATATCGTCAAGCCCAAGATGCATGGCCCTGCAGAAGTCGCGTTTGCGAATGAACTGTTTGGCCGTGTTGAGGCCATTCTTGGCTTGCCAGCAAACACCGTCAAACTCGGCATCATGGATGAGGAGCGCCGCACGAGCGTCAATCTCAAGGCCTGCATCAACGCAGCACCAGCACGTGTGGCCTTCATCAACACAGGGTTCCTTGATCGAACCGGCGATGAAATGCACACAGCGATGCAAGCTGGGCCAATGATCCGCAAGGGCGATATGAAGTCCAGCGCTTGGCTGTCCGCTTACGAGCGCAGCAACGTATTGACTGGCTTGTCATGCGGACTGCGCGGTCGTGCACAAATCGGTAAAGGTATGTGGGCGATGCCAGACCTGATGGCGGCAATGCTTGAACAAAAAATTGCGCACCCGAAAGCCGGCGCCAATACAGCGTGGGTACCCTCGCCTACGGCTGCAACCTTACATGCCTTGCACTATCACCAAGTGGATGTGTCAGCGGTTCAGTCCGAACTTGAAAAACTTGATGCGCCCGTAGAAATTGATCGTCTACTCAACGATATTTTACAAATTCCCGTCGCAGCCAAACCAGCATGGTCGGCCGCTGACATTCAGCAAGAACTCGACAACAATGCGCAGGGGATTCTTGGTTACGTGGTTCGCTGGATTGATCAAGGTGTCGGTTGCTCGAAAGTCCCAGACATTCATAACGTCGGCCTGATGGAAGACCGCGCAACACTGCGCATTTCGAGCCAGCACATTGCCAACTGGCTTCACCATGGCATTGTGACTGAGGCGCAGGTTAACGAAACCTTGCAACGCATGGCGAAAGTCGTGGATGGTCAAAATGCGGGTGATCCGCTTTATAAGCCAATGGCACCAAATTTTGAAGCATCCTACGCTTATCGCGCGGCGCGAGACCTGGTACTAAAAGGACTCGAGCAGCCTAGCGGTTACACCGAGCCTCTATTGCATGCTTGGCGTCTCAAAGTTAAAGCACAAGCCTAACCAGTCGATCAACAAAGGAAATTTGATGAACGCACCCGTCCCAAATCTAGATACCGCTCAAGTTCTCTCTTCGGTAACGCAGGCCTGGGACGAGGATCTTGTCGGGCAGTTGAGCGAATATATTGAAATCCCGGCGAAATCTCCTGCCTTTGATCCAGACTGGCTTAAGGCGGGATACCTCGACACCGTCTTGCAGCGCGCAGCAAACTGGATCGAAGCGCAAAAGGTACCCGGACTAACGCTCGAGGTCCTTCGACTGCCAGGTCGTACACCTGTGATGTTCTTTGACGTTGCAGCTACTCGGACGACAACGCCTAGCAGCCAAACCATTCTTATGTATGGTCACCTGGATAAACAACCGGAGTTCGACGGTTGGCGGGCGGGGCTGGGTCCATGGACACCTAAGTATCTGGATGGCAAGCTTTACGGACGTGGGGGTGCTGATGATGGCTATGCAGCCTATGCAGCAATTACCGCTATACAGGCACTTAAAGAACAGAAGGTCGAGCACCCTCGGATTGTGGGTTTGATTGAAACCTGTGAAGAAAGTGGCTCGCCTGACTTGCTGCCTTACATCGATGTTTTAAAACCCAAAATGGGCGATGTAGGCTTAGTCATTTGTCTGGATAGCGGCGCAGGCAACTACGATCAGTTATGGCTGACGACGAGCCTACGCGGTATGGCTGCAGGTGTGCTGAAAGTCGAAATTCTTACGGAAGGCATTCATTCCGGCGATGCGTCGGGGCTAGTGCCCTCAAGCTTTCGCATCATGCGACAAGTGCTCGATCGTCTAGAAGATAGCGAAACCGGTAGGCTATTGCCACAGAGCTTTCATTGCGAGATGCCAGTGGAGCGCAAACAACAAGCGCAGGCAACAGCCGCAATACTTGGAGATCAGATCTACAAGCGCTTCCCTTGGGCACACCATGACTGCGGTGGCTCAACGCTGTTTGCTATCCCCACCACACTAGATCCTGTCGAGGCACTCGTGCGGCGAACTTGGATGCCAACGCTTAGCGTCACCGGTGCGGAGGGCTTCCCAGCACTCAAAGACGCAGGCAACGTTTTACGTCCCTACACAGCCTTCAAACTGAGCTTAAGACTGCCTCCGCTTATCGACGCCGCTGCAGCCGTCACCGAACTAAAGACGCTGCTCGAGGACAATGCACCCTATCAAGCCAAGGTCACCTTCCACGCTGAAGGTGCATCGAGCGGCTGGAACGCGCCTAGCACTGCACCGTGGTTTGAGCAGGCACTCAACAGCGCGAGCATGGCGCACTTTGAAGCACCCGTTGGATACATTGGTCAAGGCGGTACGATTCCACTGATGAACTTGCTGAGCCAAGGTTTCCCCAAAGCGCAGATGATGGTGTGTGGCGTGCTAGGACCGAAATCGAATGCACACGGACCAAATGAGTTTTTACATGTACCTTATGCGAAGAAACTCACTGCCGCAGTGGCACAAGTGATGGCGCAGTTCCCCTCCTAAACTTAAAAAAACTCATCATGACAAGCGCAGCAACTCTCATTATTCGTAACGGACTCATCGTTGACGGCACAGGTGGGAAACCATTTGTTGGAGACGTCAAGATAGTTGATGGAATCATCGCCCAAGTGGGCACAGTCTCCGGCACGGCAGACAAAGAGATAGACGCGAAAGGCATGCTGGTCACACCGGGCTTCGTAGATATCCACACACACTATGACGGACAGGTGACATGGAGCAATAAGCTTGCATCCTCGTCCCAGTTAGGTGTGACAACAGTAGTCATGGGTAACTGTGGTGTGGGTTTTGCTCCCTGTAAAGAAGAGCATCGTGGCATCATGATGCGACTCATGGAAGGCGTGGAAGACATCCCTGGCATCGTGCTTGAGGAAGGGTTGCCCTGGAACTGGAGTACTTTTCCTGAGTATCTCGACGCTTTGGAAGCACGACAATTCGATATCGATGTGGCAACACAAATCGGTCATGCGCCACTGCGTATTCATGTCATGGGTGATCGTGGGGCAGCGCGCGAGCCCGCCACCGCGAAAGACAATGCAGAGATGGCCCGCCTTGCGGCAGAGGCCGTCAAAGCAGGTGCGCTTGGATTTACTACCTCGCGCACCATCCTGCACCGTAGCAGCGATGGAAGCCAAACACCAAGCCTGGGCGCTGCCGAAAGTGAGTTGACCGCGATTGCGAAAGGACTCGGAGACATTGGCTTAGGCACGCTGCAGTTGGTGACTGACTTCGACGAGGTCGATGCTGAGTTCGCCATGTTGCGCCGGATTGTCGAAGTTTCCGGTCGTCCTCTTTCATTGACCTTGCTACAGCATGAACACCTCCCGAATCGCTGGCGACGTGTGATGGAACACATGCATGATGCCACGGATGCCGGGCTCAAAATGAAAGCGCAAGTTGGAGCCCGCCCCGTCGCACTCATTTTCAGTTTTGCGCTATCGCTTTGTCCGTTCACGCAACTTCCCTCATTTGAAGCGCTCAGGAATCTGAGCCCTGAGGAACGCCTTAAAAAGTTACGCGACCCAGCTGTTCGAGAAAAGATTCTCGCTGAAGAACACACCGAGGCTATGTACAAGCGTCGTGTAGCCAACTTCGAAAACCTCTACCCCCTTGGCGACCCGCCAGACTACGAGCCGGCGCCGGAAGACAGCATTGCTGCGCGTGCACGCCGAGCTGGTCAAGAACCTGCGGCTTTCGCCTACGACTATCTTCTAGGCGAGAACGGTACGGCAATGCTTTACCGCCCCCTCTATAACTATGCCGATCAAAATCACGATGTCTTAAGAGAAATGTTGCTCGATCGCGATACGGTCCCCGGCCTAAGTGATGGCGGCGCACATTACGGGTACATCTGTGACACGAGCTTTCCAACTTATTTGCTGACCCATTGGGCGCGAGACCGTACCCGCGGAGAGAAGATCCCGCTGGAAGATCTCGTCAAGTGGCAAACCCAAGATACTGCGGCAACAGTCGGACTCAATGATCGCGGACAACTCAAGCCAGGCTACAAAGGCGATATCAACATTATCGATTTTGCAAAACTGAAGCTACATGCTCCCAAAATCGTCAACGACTTGCCAGCTGGCGGCCGTCGCCTCGGACAAAGCGCTGAAGGCTTTGTGGCCACTATCGTATCGGGCGTGGTCACTTACCAGAATGGTGTGGCGACCGGAGAACTACCAGGCAAACTTATTCGCGGCGCACAACAAGCGCTTAGTACCGCAGCATAACTTTTATAACGGAGACAAGCATGGCAATTTACGAACTACGCACCTACACCGTAACAGTAGGCAAGATGAACGATGTGATCGCACTCTACAAAGCAGAGGGCTGGCCTGCATTATCGAAACACCCACAAAAACTTTGCGGCTACTTTACGGGTGATATCGGTGCATTGAATCAACTCGTACATCTTTGGAAATTTGATGACGACGCTGACCGCCGAGCCTTTTGGGCAGGTGTTTACGGCGACCAAGCCTTCATGAACTTCGCTAAACAACTACGTCCAATGTTGCAACAACAAGAAAATAAGTTGTTACTCGGCGCGCCCTGGGGCCCTAATCCCTAACTAGTCAAATCGGGTCTCTACGCAACCAAATGCACCAAAATCGGCGATCAAATGATCGCCGATTTTTACTGGAACAGGCACCACGCAGGTGCCCGTCATCACGATTTCGCCCGCCTTGAGGCTCATACCGTGATCGAGTAATTCATTAGCGAGCCAGGCAAGTGCGATGCGAGGATCGCCAAGCACATTACTGCCGATGCCCTTAGCAACGTGTGTTCCGTTTTGCAAAACTTTTACCTGATGCTGTGACAGATCGACGCTGCGCCACTCTTGCGTGACTTCACGACCCAACACAACGAAGCATGCGCATGCAAAGTCTGCAATCAATTGAGCCTCGCCTGCTTTCGCGAAATCCATAAAGCGTGAATTAGGAATCTCAATCGCAACGTGCAGCGCTTGCACACAATCCATCACCTCGCTCACACTGAGCGGCGCAGCCGATGCACGCGTGACATCCCGTCCTATGCGAAAGGCAAACTCAGCCTCTGCAACAGCCATCGCGTTACGACTCAAGGACACGACTTGCGTCTCAGGTAAACAACGTGACTGCAGCAGGCGCCCTGCAAGCGGACCGCTCACACCGATATGCTGCTGCCCGGCTTGACTCGTTGCCGCAATCTTCCAACCCAAGGGTGCCTCCTGGCACGCGTCAAAGAGCGCTTGCTGTAAGGCGTATGCCTGCGACCTACTCTGAGGCCGGCAAGCTGGTGCAATCCCCTCAATACGAGAGTGCCCTTGCCAGGCGGGCAATAACTGATGGACTGCTTGTTGGAGTTGGGCTGTATTCATAAATAGATCTTAATAACGCATTTGAAATTCAAAGGTAATGACCACCGCATTAAGTTAACATTCCTCAGTGTGCCAGTACAGCTACAGACTTAGATCAAAGGTTTCTTCATGAAAAAAATCATGCTTGGTGCGATTTCTCGCAACTACTTCAACCTGCCTATCTGGATCGCAGCCCATCAGGGTATGTTTGAACAAGAGGGTTTGGATGTCACGATTGACTTGCATGAACCTATTGATGAAGTATGGCGACGACTTCAAGATGGTCGTCTCGATATTGCCTTGGGAGTCACCGAGCATATTATTTTGGATAGTGAAGGTGGCGGAACCTTAGAAATCATTGGCGGCAATATCAATCGCCTGCCCTTCTCTTTTATTTCAGGCAAAGACGTTAAAACCTTTGAAGACTTGCGCGGTCGCACTGTGGGCGTATCGTCAATTGAGGCTGGAAGCTCATCGCTTGTGATGAAGATTATGTCGGCTTATGGCCTGCATTATCCGCAAGACTATAAGATTGTCGCGTGCGGCCCGATCCTCGCCCGCTGGGAGATGCTTCAAGCCGGCAAAATTGATGCAGGCCTGCAAGGCGCACCGCTAAACTATATTGCGCTCGACCAAGGCTACAACTCTCTTTGTGAACCACGTGAGAGCTTTCCCTGGTTTCAGTTCACCTCATTGAATGTCGACGGTCGCTGGGCTCGCGCAAACCATGCAACTGTCGTCGCCTTCATGCGCGCCTTCATTCGCGCACACGACTGGTTTTATGCCAACAAAGCGGGTTGTCAAAAAATTGCTGTGGCTGAGACTGGCATCACACCGGAATACGCAGATCGGGCTTGGGAAGAGTACACACAAGCAGAAATATTCCCAAGAAATGCACAAGCAAATCCCGATTCGATTCAAGCGCTCATTGAGATTAGCGCGCTACTACGCAATGTGCCCAAACGTGCGGGCACACAAGCGCATTCCTATATAAATGAAACCTACCTGAACGAGGCGCGGCAATCACTGTAATTGCGGTCGGTTTCTAGCCGACTAACCGCCCTCGATTCGCGGGATAAAGAACACCTCGCCCCCCGGGCGTATGACCTGGGTGTAGACGACCTCATGGATCACACCATCAATCGCAATTGAGGTTTCCTCTTCGAGGTGCTCACCCAGACCGGGAAAGAGTTCGTCCATCGCGCGAATAACACCGCGTACGGTTCGCGCTTGGACCTCGAACTCTCTTACACCGTTCGTATACCGCCTGCTGAAGCCGCCGGTCAGCATGACCCGGACGGCTTGCGGCAAAGCAGCGTTACCCGCGCCCTGCATCTAAGGCAGCAAGCACACGTGGAGGTGACATCGGCAATTCCGTCATGCGAGTACCGGTCGCACGCTCAATTGCGTTGGCAACAGCAGCCATTGGTGGAACGATGTTGGCCTCTCCCACGCCCTTCACACCAAACGGATGGTTCGGGTTGGGAACTTCAACCATAATCGCTTCAATCATTGGCAAATCAGAGGCCACAGGAATACGGTAGTCGAGGAAGCCAGCGTTCGACAGACGTCCCTGCTTGTCGTAGATGTATTCCTCGTTCAGAGCCCAACCAATGCCCTGCACCACGCCACCTTGAATCTGGCCTTCACAATACTTGGGGTGAATCGCTCGGCCCACGTCTTGTGCAGCGACGAAACGCAAGATCTTCACTGCACCAGTTTCTGGATCGACTTCTACATCGCAGAACTGTGTAGAGAAGCCAGGCGCTTGGCCACCGGCGTTGATTGAGGACTCCACGCCAATTGGACCGCCTGTCACTGCACGCTTTGCAGCGATCGCCTTTAGTGAGAGAGGCTCAAACGTACCGACGCTCTTATCGGCTGGCTTGGCATAACCATCTTCCCAGATCACACCCTTGACATCGACATCCCACATCAAGGCTGCGCGGGCACGTAACTCTTCGATGATCTTATTACAAGCCTCGACGACAACCATTCCAGTTGCATACGTGACGCGTGAACCGCCCGTAACGTGGTTGTAGCCAATCGAAGCGGTGTCAGCAACAGTCGAGCGAACGCTTTCGTAAGGAACGCCGAGTGTCTCAGCTGCCATCAACGCCATCGATGCACGTGAACCACCAACGTCCATACTACCCGTCGCAATCACGACCGTACCGTCTTCGTTAATGTGCACCGAAGCAGTCGATTCGCCACCACCGTTAAACCAGAAACCCGAGGCAACGCCACGACCTTGGTTTTTACCAAGTGGCTTGTTGTATTCAGGATGATCGAGCAATGCCTGAATCGTTTCAGCATAACCATCATGCGAGTGTTTTGGACCCCACACCGTGGGCGAGCCAGCCTTCACTGCGTTTTTAAGACGCAACTTTAGTGGATCCATCCCAATCTTCTTGGCCAAGATATCGAGCACGCTTTCAACAGCAAAAGCTGAGATGGGCGAGCCTGGTGCGCGGTACGCAGCCGACTTAGGCCGATTCGACACGACGTCAAAACCGATGGCGCGTGCGTTTGGAATGACGTAGGGGGCAAATGCACACATCGTTGCATTCATCACCGGCGAACCTGGGAAGGCGCCTGCCTGGAACTTAAACAGGCCATCGGCCGCGACAATCGTGCCGTCTTTCTTGACACCGATCTTGACTGTCATCGACGCGCCAGAGGTTGGGCCCGTCGCTCTAAAGGTATCTTCACGCGACATCATCAGCTTGACGGGATGACCGGACTTGCGTGCCAACGCTAAGGCCAGCGGCTCAACGTACACAACTGTTTTGCCACCAAAACCACCACCGATCTCAGCGGGATGCACCAGCAGGTTACCGATGTCGATACCAAGTAACTTTGCTGTGTAGGCACGCACTACAAAGTGACCCTGGCTCGATGACCAGAGTTCACACTGACCATCAGCACCGTAACGTGCCAAGCAAGAGTGCGGCTCAATATAGCCTTGATGCACAGCAGCTGTTTTGAAGCTCATCTCAACAACTTCATCCGCTGATGCAAAACCAGCCTCAAGATCACCAATCTTGAATTCCAAACGCTTTGAAATATTCGAAGGCTTAGTCGGTGCTGGATCAAAGCCGCGCGGGATCATGTCCTCAAAGAGCAGAGGCGCATCAGGTTTCATTGCGTCATCCACATCGATGACGTGAGGTAACACTTCAAAATCTACTTCGATCAAACGCACTGCCTGTTCTGCAATCGCAGCAGTCGTTGCAGCAACCGCTGCAATTGCATGCCCTTCATACAAGGCCTTTTCACGCGCCAAGATATTGCGAGTCATGTGCCAGTAGTTCACTGCGACGCGCTCAGGACCAACGTAGTCAAACGGCTGGTTCGGCAAATCTGCAGCAGTAATAATCGCCTTCACACCGGGCAAGGCAAGCGCCTTGGCAGTATTGATCGAACGAATCCGAGCATGCGCATGTGGTGAACGCAGAACTTTTGCCCACAACATACCAGGCAAGGAATAGTCAGCACCGTATTGCGCTAAGCCGGTGACCTTTGGCACACCGTCGGGACGAACCGGACTGGTACCTACGGATTTCAATGTTTGCTGTGTGTTCTTTGTATTGGTCAACATAATCAGGCTCCCCGCATTTCACGTGCTGCATCGAGCACGGCTTCGATGATTTTGTTGTAGCCGGTGCAACGGCACAAGTTACCTGCCAACCAGAAACGCACTTCTTCTTCAGTTGGGTCAGGATTGCGTTCGAGCAGCGAACGCGCAGCCACTAAAAATCCAGGTGTACAGATACCGCACTGCAAGGCAGCGTGCTCAAGAAACTTGCGCTGCAAGACATGCAGGTGTTCGCCGTTGGCCATACCCTCAATGGTTTGAATAGCCTTGCCTTCTGCTTCTACACCTAGGACTAGGCAAGAGCAAACCAGACGACCGTCGAGCGTGACACTGCAAGCGCCACAGTCGCCTGTGCCACAACCTTCTTTGGTTCCAGTCATGCCCAAGTCATTACGCAGCACGTCGAGCAACGACTTATTTGCGTCACACAAAAACTCGACGGGATCACCGTTAATTACTGTTGATACATGTTGCTTAGCCATTTTTATTTGTTCCCTTTGGCTCGAGCGAGCGCTTTTTCTGCTGCGCGTCTTGCCAACACGCCAGCGATTTTGATTCGGAATTCTTTGGTACCACGCTTATCGTCAATCGGACGTGCAGCAGCACTTGCTGCGGCAGCGAGCTTAGCGAGCGCGGCCTCATCGACCTTGGTGCCAATCAGCGCTGCAGCGGCTTCAGGCACCAGCAAAGCGCGCTCAGCTACTGCACCGAGACTCACGCGTGCCGCTGTACATACGCCTTTATCATCTATCGTCAGATTCAAGCCCACGCCCACGACTGCGATATCCATTTCAGAACGTGGCGTAAAGCGCAGATACGCGTCACCCGAATGCGCAGGACGCTTGGGCAGGAAGAACGAAACAATCAATTCGCCCTTCGCAAGCGTCGTCTTACCTGGACCAGCAGGAATCTGCTCAACCGGAACTTCACGGCGACCAGCAGGACCCACAACGCTAGCAATCGCACCTGCTGCAATCATTGCAGGTACCGTATCGGCGGCTGGCGAGGCATTACACAAATTGCCCGCAACTGTTGCGCGACCACGCACCTGAATCGAACCCACGAGGTTCGCGCCATCAATCACACCAGGCCAAGTTTTTGCGAACGCCTCGTTCTCTAACAGCTGCATACATGAAACCGCAGCACCAAAACGATAGCCACCGTTTTCAACGGCGATGGTATTCATCTCAGCAATCGCTTTAACGTCCAACACAAGCTCTGGCTTGATGTTTCCGTTACGCATGTGGATCAGAAGATCAGTTCCACCAGAGAGAACTTTTGCTAAGCCTTGTGTACTTGCCAGCAAGGCCGACGCAGCCTCAGCGGTCTTTGGTTGCTCAAAACGCATTTCACTCATGTCGCTTCCCCGGTCATTTTTTGAACCTTTTCATTCATGTAGTTGGGTAATTCTATTCTATATGATCACCGATTATTGAGAACCCCGCTCCCCATGCGGTGTATAGCGTTTGCCCCAATACAAAAAGACCCCGCAGCCTCCGTTTTTTTGCCAAAATCGAGATTCCTAAAAAAAACGATTAACACTGGGCAACCGCCCTGGAGACCTCGCATGCGTCGCTACCTTGCTGCAGCGCAACAACTTTTGTTGCCACTTTTTTTTGCACTATCTTTGTGCGGGCAGGCTCAAAGCCAAACTGATGCCTCTGCATGGCCTGCGGGCAAACCCATCAAAGTCGTCGTCCCTTTTCCAGCCGGATCTGGCAGTGATGCACTGGCCCGACTTATTGGGCAAAAAGTTACCGAGCAGACGGGCTCCCCGGTCATTATTGAAAACAAGCCCGGGGCCGGAACAATGATCGGCGCGCAAGCCGTCGCAAAAGCCCCAGCAGACGGCTACACCCTGCTCTACACCATCGTCGTGACGCACACCCAGAACCCGCACCTATATAAAAAGCTGCCCTACGATCCCTTTAAAGATTTCACCCCTATTCTGCAACTCGTGCGATCGGCGACCGTTCTTGTTGCCAATAAGAATGCGCCCTTCAATACCACAGCAGAACTGATCGCCTATGCCAAGGCGAATCCCGGCAAACTGAACTACGCATCCTTCAGCCCCGGCTCCACCTCGCACTTAAACGCCGAAATTCTTAAGATGCAGGCCGGCATCGACATCTCGCATGTTCCGTATAAAGGAACAGCAGATGCAACACGCGCATTGTTAGCTGGCGACGTTCAGCTCTACTTCGACGGCACAGCTACCGCTGTGACAAGCGCCAAAGCTGGCATGTTGAAACTCTTGGGACCTGCAACGGAGCAAAGGCTACGCGTTCTGCCAGACCTGCCCACTCTGGATGAGCAAGGCATCAAAGGTCTGAACATTGTCGGCTGGCAGGGCCTGTTTGCGCCAGGCAATCTCAACCCCGTCCTCGCTGAGCGTGTTGCCACTGTGTTTCGCAATGCATTGAATTCGCCCGAAGTACTGAAAACCATCGAATCCCAAGGTAACGATGTCAGTGGAGCCGGGCCAAAAGAGTATGCAGAAATTGTGCGCAAAGATTACGAGCGTTGGGGTGCAGTGATTAAACATATTGGTTTGTCTCTCGACTAAGCGGTGTATCGACACATCACAGCCCGTTTCTGAATACACAATGGAAAGATTATGGAAGACTTAGTCATTCGCGGCGCAACACTGGTTGACGGCAGCGGCGCAACCGCATACACAGGCGATCTCGCAATTAAAGATGGCGTCATCACGCAGGTCGGTGGACGCGCAGGCGCGGCAAAGCGAGAGATTCAAGCGGACGGTTGCATCGTGGCTCCCGGCTGGATCGACGTACACACACACTATGACGGACAAGCAACGTGGGATCCCTATCTCAGTCCATCAACGTGGCACGGCGTCACCACCGCAATCATGGGTAACTGCGGCATGGGCTTTGCGCCGGTACACACAGACCGACGTGACTGGCTCATTAAAGTCATGGAAGGGGTAGAGGACATTCCCGGCAGCGTATTGCATGAAGGCTTGCAATGGGATTGGGAGACTTTTCCGGAATATCTCGATGCGCTTGAGCGCAGATCATTTGCGCTTGATGTAGGCGCACAAATCCCCCATTCTGCCGTTCGCGCCTATGTCATGGGTGATCGGGCGATTCATCACGATGAGGCGACACCTAAAGATCTCGTGGCGATGCGAGATATCGTGCGCGAGGGGATGAAGGCTGGCGCAATGGGGTTTTCCACCACCCGCACCTTCATACACAAATACGATGAACGCAAATACCCGCCGGGCACTTTCGCTACCGCAGACGAAATCACAGGTCTTGGTAGCGTGCTCGGAGAAGTAGGTCACGGTGTCTTTCAAATGACGTCGAATCACCCGGCAATGGGGGGTGAAATCCCCTGGCTCTATCAACTGGCCAAAAACAATAAGCTACCGGTGATGTTTAACTTGCAACAAACAGACCCTGCTCCCGACTTGTGGAAAGATATTCTAAAAACACTGGATGGCGCTCAACAAGAGAATGTGCCGTTGTACGCCGGAATCTGTGGACGCCCCGTCGGCCTTCTCTTTTCCCTGCAAAGTTCACTGCATCCCTTTATCGCACACCCGACATATCAATCCATTGCCGCCCTGCCGCACGAGCAGCGCGTGCAAAAAATGCGTGAGCCGGAAATTCGCCAGCGCATCTTGACCGAACAGCGAGACCTCGTTGACCGCAGAGCTGAGACACTCTTCGGTAGCTTTCACAAAATGTACCGTATGGCAGCGCAGCCAGACTACGAACCAGATCCCAGCACATCAGTAGCCGCAATGGCAAAGGCGTCTGGCAAAGCACCGCTCGAAATTGTGTATGACTTAATGCTGGAACAGAACGGTAAAGCGATCATTTACTACCCGAGCTTTAACTATTCGTATGAAAACCTTGATCACTTGCACCAGCTCTTGCAGCATTCACACACGGTGAACAGCCTCTCCGATGGTGGAGCGCATTGCAACTATATCTGCGATGTGAGCCTACCAACTTTCATGCTGACACATTGGGTCAATGGTCGCACGCGCGGCGAACGGCTGGGACTAGAGCACATCGTTAAACGACAGACGCTGGACACCGCTCGTGTTTACGGCCTGAACGACAGAGGTTTGTTAAAGCCTGGGTTCAAAGCGGACATCAACGTCATCGACCCGAAACATCTACAGCTACATTGCCCAGAGTTCGTACATGATCTACCCGCCGGCGGTAGACGACTCGTTCAACGCGCAGATGGATATGTAGCAACAATCGTCCGTGGACAGCCGATTTTTGAGAATGCGACTGCCACAGGTGCATTGCCCGGCAAAGTGTTGCGAGGTCCGCAACAGCTTGCCGGTTAACACAGCGCTTAAGTCAAAAGGCTTAAGTCGCTTCGAGCTTGATGTTATTGCGCTGAATCACATCCGTGAACTGAACGCGAGTTGCTTCTAGGTATTTTAAGAACTCGGCCTGTTCACGGAAGTCGATTTCAATTGCGATCCGCATGAACACCTCTTTGATGTCGTCGGACTGCATGATCTCGCGCACGGCCTTTGAGAGACGTGCGACCACATCAGGAGGCATGCCGGCAGGTCCCATGACACCTGCCCAAGCACCCAAGTTAAAGCCGGGAATATTCACAGCGGTGGCAAGCGCGGGCACACCGGGGGTGACGGCACTACCCTTTTCCAACGACACACCTAAGCCCTTCAAACGCCCGTCTTTCACAAAAGGCATCGTAGCGGCTGCTGTCTCCAGGCAGTAATCCACGCGTCCGGCAAGCACATCTGCCAATGCAGGCGAAGAACCCTTGTAAGGGACATGGACCGCCTTCAAACCTAAAGCGGCATTAAAGGCCTCAGCCACTAAGTGTGCTGTAGCGCCAGTGCCTGAGGTTGCAAACGTGTATTTGCCGGGGTTCGCTTTGACAAGCTTTACAAACTCGGCAGCATCTTTGGCTGGAAACTTAGGATTAGTCACCAACACATAAGGGGAAAGACCTGTTAGCGCAATGGGGGTGAGGTCTTTCGCAACGTCGTAAGGTGTCTTTTGCAGCAACGGAGCAACGGATACGGGGCCTGCAGAAGCGGCCAAAATCGTATAGCCGTCAGGAGTAGATTTCGCAACCGCGTCCGTACCGATCATTCCACCTGCACCGGCCTTATTGTCTGCCACAACCGTTTGACCGAGCACTTTTGTCAAACCCATCGCAATCGCACGACCCACCAGATCAGTGGCCTGACCGGGAGGCCAAGGGATCACAATCTTCAACGGCCGATTTGGATAAGCACCCTGAGCCTGTCCTACCTGGGGCCAGCCTAAGCCCGCACCAACAGCCGAGATAGCAGCCGCACCCACCAAGGAGCGACGCGTGGGGTTCGGTTGGTTCACACTGATTTCAATGGTCTCACCGTTCTTTTTCGTTGTTGTCATGCTTTTCCCTCATTAAGTATTCGACAGTGGATTGGAATAATTATCTGAAGTTCGATTGAATCATAAAATCGATGTGAAACCTATGCTCCATTACACTAACCCAATGAACCTAACTGCCCCTACACCCACACCAATCGCATGGTCTGCACAGCTTAATGTGTTGTCCCAGCGCTTTGCTGACCAGATCGCGGCCATTGACGGCCATGGGAACACGCTGAGCTACACAGAGCTCAATGATCGCGCCCACGCACTTGCCAATCATTTGCGCGAACAGGGCATCCGAAAGGGGGACCCCGTCGGAACACTCATCCCGAATAGCATCGATGCGGTGTGGGTCTCATACGGAGTCCGACTGTCCGGAGCTTGCGAGACACCGCTCAGTTGGGGTTACACCTCGGATGAAATACAGTGGTGCACACACTTGGCCAAAGTCAAGCTCGTCGTATCGCTTGAACAACGTGCAAGTGAACTCAACGCACTTGGTTTGACATGCGTTCACACCAGTGACATTGCGCTGACGAGCAATTCGGTTCAGCATCTCCCACCCTGTGCGCCCAGCGCTTCATCACGCATTTTATTCACCTCGGGCACAACCGGAAAGCCTAAAGGGGTGCTGTATACGCAACAAGCGCGCTGGGCCGGTGAACAATTACTCAAAGCATCTTTACCCTTCGTTCCGGGCCCAGGACAAAAAATACTTTTGATGACTCCGTTTGTACATGGGGCGTCACTGCTTACCTTCGCCTGGCTCGATCATGGTGCAACAGTCGTTCTGCATGACGGTGTCGACATTCAAAAGATCAAGCCATTACTCGACGCTAAAGCACTCGACGCGATCTTTGCCCCACCGACCGTCTTAGCAAAGATCACTTCCGCACTTGCCGGTTCGACCTACCACAATGTGCGTTGTATTTTCACAGGCACACAGCCGCTCACGCCCGCGCTCTACAAACGCGCCTGCGTAATGTTCGGCCCTAAAGTACGGATCACTTACGGAAAGTCTGAGTGCGTCAATCCCATTACTGTTCTTGAACCTAGTGCCACAGATGCGTACCTGACAGCAGACAACATCCCTGCCGGCGCTTGCGTAGGTTGGCCGGCAAGCGGTGTAGAGATAAGCATTCAAGAAGCACTCTCTGAAGACGAACCACACGGCGAGATTTTATTGCGTGCCCCACATATGTCGGCTGGGCTCATTGATGCAAACGGCTTCAAACCACATGAACCAGATGGCTGGCACAATACGGGCGACCTTGGCTATGTTGATACAGCAGGCCGGCTAGTCCTGACGGGCCGCGTTGCAGACGTCATTAAGACTGGCGGCTATCGCGTTAATCCAGATGAAATCGAAGTGGCACTTGCGGCCAACACACTCTGCGGTCAAATCTGCGTCACATCACTTGGTTCTGATTATTGGGGCGAGATCATCACAGCCGTCGCTGAAGGCGCACAAGAAGGCTGGGAACAAGAATGCCTACAGCTTCTTGAAGCGATGTCAAAACACAAACGTCCTCGACTGTTTGTGGCGCTTGAAACTTTACCCCGTAACCCGCAAGGGAAAATCAGCCGCAAACAGGTCGCGCGTACGGTCCTTGAGGCATACGCACTGCAAGACGGCCCCTATCCAAAACTTACATCGCTATAACGCGCTACAGCCCCTTCGCCCAGCTCGGCTCAGTGAATACTGCGTTCTGATCAATCGGCCATACAGGGCGTGGCAAGCGCTTGAAATCGACATTTTTTAAGTTGGGTGTGGTGAGCCCTGGGCTATCCACATCCAGAATTCGATCTTCAGAGAAAAACTCGTCAAAGCCGGCACGATAATGACCACGACTCTTGACGATCAAGATACGGATTTTTGAAATATCGATCCCGTGCATTTCTAGCATCGCGGGCTCACACAACTGTCGACGCAAGCTGCCAACAACGACTCGCGTGCCTGTGTCAACCAACTCAATCAGTGCTGAGGGGCCAAGCGAAAATTTCTTGCCACCAATCACACCACGGCGACCGGTGCCCTCACCATCCGATAATTTGATAACACGCGCACGCGCTTCGTAACGCTTGGAAAACTTACTTTCAGTTGCATTGAACACGGCATCAAACGTGTTCCCTTCACCAGCGGCATGACACTGCTGCGCCAACTCAGGGTCTACGAACACACCTAAGACGACCCCTGGAATCTTCGCGTCATTAAAAGCCTTAAGCATCCAAGCTGTGTTACCCCGGCCACCGCCACCAGGATTGTCTGCGACATCGGCAAACAGCAAAGGAACTTTCGAATCGCGCGCCCGCGCAACCGCCTCGGGCACTTCAAGCATGTCTGGAACATAGCGTGCGCGATCGGCCCAAGCAGCACGCGCAATTTTTATTGCACACCGCTGTGCAGCTGCTAGATCACCACGCGAGGTGACGCAGATCGTAATCCCGCACTTGGGCAGATCTGAAAAAACAAAACCTGCCGAAACCGAGACGTTTGCAATCGGGCCTTCGGACGGCTTCTGCATCATTGCCGTCCCCATTTTTATCAAATCCGCATAGGGACCACGTGCCGACAGCAAAGTCACCGAAGGAGGCGTAATCGGCAAACGAATAAAAGCCTTCTTTGTTTGTACGCCACCAAGAATTTCCTTAAGCAAATCGGCGGCTTCCGCCGCACGTTCACGCTGGTCTACGTGCGGGTTAGTACGGTAACTGATCAAACCATCAATCGCATCCACTGTCCGTTCAGATACATTGCAATGCAAATCGTGCGTCGCCACGATCGGTACAGTCGGACCTACGATTGAGCGGACGAGCTCCATCATGTCGCCTTCTGTGTCGTCGAGATGTTCTGCACTAGAGGCACCGTGATTCGAAACAAACACGGCATCCACTGGCAGAGCTGCGCGCAAGCTTTTGTCCAGCTTAGACATAAACTCTTCCCACACCTCTCGTGTGACTGGGCCTCCGGGTGGAGCGCCAATCACAATGGTAGGTGCGGGTACCCACGGACCCAACTCATCCATGCGCGCGTAGAAACCTGTCACTTCTGCTGGCAGGTTGCTCGTTTGGCGGGCGAGTTCAGTAATCTCCTCCCCTTCTCTCCAACAGGATCGTGTGAAATCCTCTCGAACAGAAACAGGCGAAAAAGCATTTGCCTCGAGGGCAAAGCCTGTGATCGCGATCTTTGGGTGTGAAGTAGACATCTGATGGACTCCCGCTTATTAGGCTGTATTTATTAGGCTTTACGCAAGGTGTAAAACAAGGGCATTTGTTCTTGGAAATCTACCCAGCCCTTGCGAAGAGCGGACACCTGGTAGGTGGCACCAAGCGGAATGTAGGGTACGTCCTCGAGCACCTGCAACTGTAGCTCACTACAAATTTTCTTCTGCTCTTCAAGATTCTTAGCGTTAAACCAATCAAGTCTGAGTTGCTCGATGCGCTCACTCGTTGGCCAGCCGAACCAAGCCTTTTGTCCAGATCCACGAATCGCTAAGTGCCCTGCAGGATCTAAATTATTCGGGCCAGTAATGGCAGTGAACGTAACGTTCCATCCGCCAGCTGATGGGGGTTCTTGGCTATTGCGTCGCTGCATCAAGGTGCCCCAGTTCATCGCCTGCAAATCCGTCTTAATGCCAAGCTTTTTGAAGAGATCCACCGTCATGAGTGCGGCAGTATGGAAAACGGGATAATCGACGGGATCGAGAATAACGACTGTCTCTCCCTTGTAACCCGCCTCTTTGATCATCGCACGTGCGCGTGCCAAATCACGTTTGCCCGTTATTTTTTCCATCCCAGCTTTGCTATCCATGGGGGACCCAGGCACAAAGACGCCACACTTGTCATCCCAGTACTCCGGAAAATCCGGGCCATTCATGCCCATCATGTACTCGGTCTGGCTCAACGCTGCCAGAATTGCTTGGCGCATCAGTTTGTTATTAAACGGTGCATGGAGGTGATTGAAGCGCAGCAACGAGATCGACGGAAGCGTGCGCTTGATAAGCGTAATGTTTTTGTCTTTTTTCAAGATCGGCAGGAAGTCACTATCTACTTGCTCAACCCCATCGACCTCATTATTTTGTAAAGCTGCGATAGAGGTCGCACGGTCGGGAATGATCTGCCAGCGGACTTGCTCAATGTGCACGATCTTAGGTCCAGACGTGAACTCCGGCTTTGTCTTGTCGCGGGTCGGAACATAGTCAGCGAATCGCTGATAAACAGCTTGTGAACCAGACACCCACTGATCATGTAGAAAACGGAATGGACCAGAGCCATTCATGACTTTGACTTGTACGTTATCAGGTGTCTGAGCGAGCTTTTCTGGCATGATGCACGCCATGCTGCCTGTTGGTCGCGCGATCGCATGTAGCAACAAGGGAAACGGTTTCTTAAGCTTAAATTCGAGCGTCTTGTCATCTAGGGCAGTCAGGCTCTCGGTTGCCTCCATCAACGAGCGGCCCATCAAATCCTTCTTGGCCCACCGATTCAAACTCGCAACAGCATCGGCCGCACGTACAGGCGAGCCGTCGTGGAACTTCAGATCATCGCGGAGCATGATCTTCCAAACCAGACCGGAAGGATCCATGACATGGCCCACCGCCATTTGAGGATGGGGTTGATATTGATTATCTAATCCATAGAGCGTATCGAACACCAACTGCGAATGGATGTTCGTGATGAAGACGGTGCTGAACATGGGGTCCAGAATCGTCAAGTCCGCATGGGGGACCCAACGAAACAGCTTGGCAGGTGCTGAGCCTTGCGCCCAAGTGACCTGGGGTGAGGACAGCGTGGCAGCTGTGGCGGACGTTGTCATTAAGAATTTTCTACGATCCATCGGTACTCTCCTGTGTTCACTACATCAATACACACCACCAATCTTGTGCTTTGCAACGAAGTGGCCTTCACCCACCTTAACTAAGGGCGCAACAATCGGAAGATCATTTAGCGCTCTCGCTGGGCTCGGGATTTCCGAGACTTCTAAGTTATGCGTTCGGCGAACCGTCGGATCAGCAATCGGAACAGCAGCCATCAACTTACGCGTATAGGGATGCTGGGGGTTCTCAAAAATCGCATTACGCGGCCCCAGCTCTACAATCTGGCCTAAATACATCACTGCAACCCGATGGCTCACCCGTTCGACAACGGCCATGTCATGCGAGATAAATAGATAAGAAATACCGAGATCGTCCTGCAGATCAATTAATAAATTAACAATCTGCGCCCGAATAGACACATCTAAGGCCGATACTGCCTCATCCGCGATGAGCACTTTCGGATTAACCGAGAGCGCTCGGGCAATACAAATCCGCTGTCTTTGCCCGCCTGAGAATTCATGGGGCCAGCGGTTAATCGTTGCAGGATCTAGGCCAACTCGCTCCATCAGCTCGGCCACGCGACGATCAGCCTCGGCACCTTGTGCGATACCCTGAATAATCAAGGGCTCTTTGATGCATTCACCGATCCGCATGCGCGGGTTCAACGATGCAAACGGATCTTGAAAGACAAACTGCACATTACGCCGAAGCTCTCGCAAAGACTGGGAACTCGACTGAACGATTGGCTTCCCAGCGAAGAGGATCTGCCCTGAGGCAATCTTTGTCAGGCTCATCAAGGAACGCCCCGTGGTCGTCTTGCCACAACCGGACTCACCCACGAGCGATAAGGTCTCACCTTCATGCAAATCAAAACTCACATGCTCGACGGCGTGCACGCGCTTGACCACGCGCGAGAAAATACCACCGCGAATATCAAAGCGCGTGACGAGATTCTTCACGCTCAAAATGACAGGGCTCGTGTGTACACCGTCGGCCGAGCGCTCACTGTGCTTGACATGACGGGTCTCGGGTCGCGCGCGATCCGCGTCGCCCTCTTGCAGCGGAAGATCAAAACGCATCGGCTCGAACGTGCCACGCATAGAACCTAGTTTCGGAACAGCGGCCAAGAGCGTTCTTGTATACAAGTGCGTAGGCTGCGCAAACAAGCTGTACACGTCGTTTTGCTCAACAACCTTGCCGTGACGCATCACCATCACGCGATCTGCGACCTCGGCCACGACACCCATGTCGTGGGTAATAAAAATGACACCCATGTCCATCTCTTTTTGAAGAGATTGAATGAGCTGCAAAATTTGCGCTTGTATCGTGACATCAAGGGCGGTCGTGGGCTCATCCGCAATCAACACGGAGGGCTTGCAGGACAAGGCCATCGCGATCATGACCCGTTGCCTCATGCCGCCAGACAACTCATGCGGGTAGCGCCCCATCATCGCTTTTGCGTCTGGTATGCGCACCTGATCCAAAATGCGAATCGCAGTAGCCGTTGCCGCCGAGATATCACCTGGCTGATGCAACATAATCGCTTCGGTAAGTTGCGACCCAACCGTAAAAACAGGATTGAGCGATGTCATCGGCTCTTGGAAGATCATGCTCAGATCCGCGCCACGCAGTGTACGCATCATATCTTCGGGAGCATGACGCAAGTCAACCGACTGCCCAGTGGCGCGGTGTAACTGCATTGATCCTTCTGTAATCGTGCCACCACCATACTCGACCAAGCGCATCAGTGCGAGAGAGGTCACGGATTTACCTGAACCGGACTCACCCACAATAGCAAGAGTTTCACCTCGATCGAGATGTAAATCTAAAGACTGAACAGCGCGTACTGTCCCCGCCCCCGTGCCAAAGGTAACGGACAAACCTTTAACATCGAGCACACGGCTGCCGGAGTTTCCTACATGTGGATTTGAAGCTGTCATATTCAAATCCTCTTGGCCATACGGGGATCGATCGCATCGCGAAGCCCATCGCCCAGCATATTGATCGAGAGAATAGTGATCGACAGGAACACCGCCGGGAAAGCAATCATATGGGGCTTAATCTGCCATAGCGCACGGCCTTCCGCCATGATGTTGCCCCAGGATGGAATGGATGGTGGCACACCCGCGCCAATAAAAGACAAGCTAGCTTCCGCAAGAATTGCGAGACCACAGATGTAGGTTGTTTGCACTGTGAGTGCTGCGATTGTATTAGGGAAAATATGCTTAAACACCACGCGCACGGGTGAAGCACCCGCCGCAATTGCCGCTTCAACATAGGGTTGCTCGCGCAGCGACAGCGCCAGCCCTCTGACCAGGCGCACAACCCTGGGAACTTCGGCGATCGTAATCGCGATAATGACGTTCTCCAGCGACGCACGCGTTAACGCGATCAGCGCAATCGCCAAAAGAATCGTTGGAATCGACATCAATCCGTCCATAATGCGCATCACAATTGCATCAACCCAGCGCACAAAGCCGGAAGTCAAGCCAATAATCGTTCCAATCACGGCAGAAAGGAAAGCAACCGTAAACCCGACGATGAGCGAGACACGCGCTCCATACACGACACGGGCAAAGACATCGCGACCTAACAGGTCAGTACCAAACAAAAACTGCTCGCTTGGTACGCGGGCGCGGTGTATCGGGGATAACGCCATTGGATCTTTTGTAACGATCCAAGGTGCAAAGATGGCCATCAAAATAAGCGCCAACAACAACGTACCCCCTACGGCGATCGTAGGATGTTTGAAGAGGAATGTGAAAAATTTACGCATCAGTATTTAATCCTCGGATCAAATACACGATACAAGAGGTCGATCAGCAGGTTCACCAAAACATACATGAAACTAAACAACAGAATCACACCCTGAATGATCGGATAGTCTTTGCGCAAAATTGCATCTACCGTCAAGCGTCCGAGCCCAGGGATCGAAAAAACAGTCTCAGTCACAACGGCACCGCTGATGAGCAAGGCTACTCCACTGCCGATGACGGTGACGATCGGTATTGCCGAATTTTTGAGGGCATGTTTAAAGAGAATGTTCTTGTTGCCCACTCCCTTGGCACGTGCGGTACGCACATAGTCTTGCGACAAGGTTTCAAGCAAAGTAGCACGCGTGATACGCGTAATTAAAGCCACGTAGACACTGCTAAGCGCAAGAGTGGGAAGAATTAAGGTCTTAATAGATGCCCATACACCTTGTGAATACGGCACGTAACCCTGCACAGGTAACCAGCGCAACTCAATGCCTAAGCCCCAGGCGAGAATATAGCCAACGACGAAGGTTGGGAGTGAAAAGCTCAACACCGCTAAAATCATGACCCCGCGGTCATAGGCCCTGTTGTGACGCCAGGCAGCTATGGCACCCAGCGGAATCGCCACCAATACAGAAACACAAAGGGTCATCAACATCAAGGTAAATGTTGGCGCCATACGCTGGACGATCATCTCGGTGACCGATACGCCCGTGAACAGCGAAACGCCTAGATCACCTTGCAGAACCCTGCCCAACCAAATAACAAAGCGCTCATAGAAGGGCTGATCGAGACCCAAAGTCATCCGGATACGTGCGATATCCTCGAGGGTTGCATCATCCCCCGCCAGAAACACCGCGGGATCGCCAGGCGCGAGATCCAACAACCCGTAAACAAAAATCGCAACGACCAGCATGACTGGGATCGTCATTAGCAAGCGACGAATGGTGTAAGCGAACATGAAATCTAAGGTCTTTTAGATACAAAGTGACGGATTGATGCTATCCACTCAATCACAAAAGGTCAACAAAAATAAATGAATTCGTAATTAATACTTGGCAAGCGCTTGTGCTCGGGTATACATTGGCTCTCGATCAGCGCCAGTCTGGTGCCGTGGCCGCACCTCAGTCGTGCTTAAGAATAAACATCCACATAATTGGAGTCATTGATGGACATCAGTCGCTTTCCTCGCCGCCAGTACACACAAGGCTTTTCTCCGATCGAGTTCTTGCCGAATTTCACGCGAGCACTGGGCGGTCCAAAAGTCTGGATCAAGCGTGACGACATGCTGGGTCTTGCACCGGGCGGCAACAAGACGCGTAAGCTTGAATTTTTGATGGGTGACGCGTTAGCCAAAGGCGCTGACACATTAATTACCTGCGGCGCACCCCAATCAAATCACTGCCGTATTACTCTCTCTGCTGCAGTCAAAGAGGGCCTGAAATGTCAGTTTGTGATTGAAGAACGCATCCCGAACAGCTACGACCCAAATGCGAGTGGAAACAACTTCATGTATCGCTTGCTTGGTGTGGATGCGATTACGGTTGTGCCGGCGGGGACAAATATGGCCGAAGCGATGGAAAAGATGGCCGCCGAAGCACGTAGCCAAGGTCGCAAGCCCTACATCATCCCTGGAGGCGGCTCAAACGCGATTGGCGGCTTGGGCTATGTTGCCTGTGCCCAGGAGTTGCAACAGCAACTCTTCGACATGGGTCAGCCCATGGACTATGTAGTGGTGGGCTCCGGTAGCTCAGGCACTCATGGTGGGCTCGTTGCAGGCTTTCTCGGGAACAATATTCGCATTCCTTTGGTCGGTATTGGCGTGAGCCGCGATCCAGCGGACCAAAATCCACTCGTACTGAAAGAAGCACAGTCGATTATGGATCTACTTCAGACCGGAATACGCGTCCCTCAAGAGGCGGTCGTGTCCTATGGTGACTGGTGGCGTCCCAAGTATTCACTCCCAAACCCGGCCATGGTGGAAGCAGTGCAAATGCTGGCACGCACTGAGGCGATTCTCCTGGATCCAGTCTACACAGGCAAGATTATGGCCGGACTCATTGGGCTGTCACGCAAGGGCTTCTTCAAAGCAGATGACAACGTGCTCTTCCTGCATACGGGCGGTGCGACCGCCCTGCACGCCTACGAGTCGGTGATACTAGGGGATCCCCTCGCTGCCAAATAGTCCTAAGCGCTGTACGCTACTGTAATACTGACGGCCCTGACGGGTCGTCAGCACTTTAAAGCGTACCCAAGCAAAAGGACATCAATGAAACTGCACAAGATCGTTATCGCGACAGCGCTTTGTTTTACATCGCTAGTCGGCAGTGCCATCGCACAAGACTATCCAAATAAACCTATTCGGTGGGTTGTCCCCTACACCCCCGGTGGATACACCGATAACGTCACGCGTATCGTTAGTGCCAAGGTACAAACTATTCTTGGGCAGCCCATTGTCATTGAGAATAAGCCTGGTGCAAACTCGATTATCGGCGCAGATTTTGTTGCCAAAGCTGCGCCCGATGGCTACACCCTACTTACAACCATAACGGCACACGCCGCTAACGCGACGCTATATCAAGGCAAGCTTCCGTTCGACCATAAAGCCCTGGTTCCAATCTCGCTCGTGGCAATTTCGCCACTCATTCTTACCTCAAGCAAACAGTTTCCAGCCAAGAACGTTGCTGAACTGATCGCCTACGCAAAGGCGAATCCAGGCAAGGTTGCTTTTGGCTCCTCTGGTGTTGGTGCTGCAGCGCACCTAACATCCGAACTATTGCAACATACAGCTGGCGTTCAGATGATTCACGTCCCCTACAAAGGCACTGCACCAGCCTTGGCGGACCTGATGGCCAACAACATCCAACTACTAGTTGATGTACCAAGTTCTATGATGTCGCAGGTACGCGCGGGTAAAGTCAATGCCTTGGCAATGTTTGCAGACAAACGTCTACCCGCTGCAGCTGAAGTACCAACTATTGTTGAGGCCGGTGGACCACCGATTGAGTCCTCTAGTTGGGTGATGTACTTTGCACCTCCTGGGACCCCACCTGCAATCGTAGACAAGCTCTCCAAGGCCGTCGCGCAAGCCCTACAGAGCCCCGAGATCGTGGCGCGATTTAATGAGCTTGGCATTATTCCCATGGGAAAGAACCCTGCCGAGACCGCTAAATTCCTTGAGGATGAAGTTGCCAAATGGGGCAAAGTCATTACTCAAGCCAACGTTAAAGCAGAGTAGCCCGCTGTGATGCCCGGGGCGTCTCAACGAAATAGATGCCCCGCGCAGATAATCTGTTGCCAAAACGACCTCGGCCTGCTTAGAATCAGGCGATGACTACTGCCGCCTCACCAACCAGCAACACCCCTCCTCCATCAGCGCCAAGCGCTCAGGCTGCAGCGATGCCGATTTTGGTGGCGCTCAGTGTGTGCCACCTGCTCAACGACCTCATACAGTCCCTCATTCCGGCACTGTATCCATTGTTAAAAGAAGAATTTGATCTGGACTTCACTCAGATCGGTCTCATCACGCTGGCTTTCCAGTTAACGGCATCCCTGCTCCAGCCGACTGTCGGGGCCTACACCGACAAACGCCCCATGCCTTTCTCCCTAGCGATCGGCATGGGGTCCACGCTGATTGGATTACTACTGCTGTCGGTTGCACAAAGCTATGCGGCGGTGCTGTTTGCTGCCGCTTTAGTGGGTACCGGCTCGGCAATTTTCCATCCGGAAGCTTCAAGAGTCGCGCGCATGGCGTCTGGCGGACGTTTTGGTACCGCACAAGCGCTGTTTCAGGTAGGCGGAAATCTCGGGCAAGCAGTCGGACCTCTGTTAGCAGCCTTCATTGTTTTACCGCACGGGCAAGGCGCAATTGCCTGGGTCTCTGTGGCAGCCTTGATCGCGATGGCTCTGCTCACCCGCGTAGGTGGTTGGTATCGTGCGAATATCAAACCACGCATACAGGCCGCAGCACATGCGGCTGAAAATCTGCGATCGCTGTCGCGCGGCCGCGTGCTGTTTCTCATCACAATCTTGATGCTTCTTCTGTTTTCCAAGAATGTATATAGCTCGAGCCTCACATCCTTCTTTACCTTTTATTTAATCGAACGCTTTGATCTGCCGGTTCAGGCCGCGCAAGTTCAACTATTTATTTTCATGGCGGCGATCGCAGTTGGCACGCTGCTCGGTGGTGCACTGACCGACCGAATTGGCCGCCGACCCATGATCTGGATCTCGATTCTTGGTGTACTGCCCTTTACGATGGCGATGCCCTATGCAGACCTGTTCTGGACTGGCGTCTTAACGATCATTATCGGCTTACTCACAGCCTCCGCATTTCCGGCCATTCTGGTCTATGCCCACGAGGTACTTCCTGGTCGCGTCGGCTTCGTATCGGGCATGTTCTTTGGTTTTGCGTTTGGCCTAGGGGGGCTCGGCGCAGCAATCATGGGCGGTTTAGCGGACGCCTATGGGATCACCACTGTCTACCAAATTTGCTCTTACCTGCCCGCAATAGGCGTCGTCGCGTGGTTCTTGCCCGACATCACCCGCGAGCGCCAAGGCGCATAACAAACCAACTCTTTCTTTCTACTCATAAAAATAGGGACACATCATGTCTGTACACAACCTCAATACCAAGCAAAACATTGATGCAATCCGACAAGCCAAAATTCACCTGGCAGCTGCAAACCGACTCGCCGTCCTGGATGATCTGCACGAAGGCATCGACAATCACTTCACGATGATTGTGCCGGGACACAAAGATCGTTACTTGATTCTTCCCTTTGGTCGTCACTGGTCAGAGGCTCGCGCCAGCGACATGATGATCTTCAACGAAAAAGGTGAAACGCTCGAGGGCGACGGTGTCGTTGAATTGTCAGCACAATGTATCCACGCTCCCATTCACCGCATTACCGGCGCGAACGTCGTGCTGCACACCCACCAGAACTGGGCCGTAGCGCTCAATATGTTGGAAGACAACCGCCTTCTCGCCGCGAGCCAAACAGCCGCGTTCTATCATGGCATGATCGCTTATGACGACACTTACACTGGCACGGCTGACTTTCTTGATGAAGGAGAAAGGTTAGCTGCTGCAATCGGCGACAAAAAAGTGTTGTTCATGAAAAATCATGGTGTGCTCGTTGTGGGTGACACCGTCGCGCAAGCCTACAAACGTCTCTATAAACTAGAGCGCATTTGTCGCGCACAAGTACTCGCGATGAGCACTGGCAAGCCAATTAAAATTTTATCGGAAGACGTCATTGCGGCCGTCAACCGTCCGGCACCAGATGACAGACATGACCGCGAAACGCGCGACAATCTCTACTTTGAAGCGATGATGCGTGTATTGGATCGCGAACTACCTGGCTACGCTGACTAAGCAGCCAAAATATCAGCTTTAAACCGGAGCGAGCGGTGCATTCCAGACCGCCTCCGGTATTATGACTCCTCCGCGCACACCAGGCTCAATCGTCCCATAGCGCTGCGCCCAAACCTCGGGCAAGGGACGCGCCTCAGGCGACGACAGCCATAGCCTTAAAAGATGTCGTTTACGCTCGGGTTCATCCCAATCCTCAAATGCAGTTCGATCATGCAGAAGCGTGTGATTATGGACAAACTGCATGTCACCCGGCTCGAGCCGCATTAAGAAGTTCAAGCGCGTGTCATTGGCCAGCGCATCAAAGCAATCGAGCGCCTCAATATGCAGCGGCGTCAAGCGCATCGCGTCGTCAAAGCGCTGTGCGGAGTCAATGTATTGCCGTTGATAGATCGTCGACATCATTCCCTCATGCCAGGTAAACACTGGGATTTCAAAAAAGGGCTTTTGTCCCGAGGCGATTTCACCGCGACGATCTGTGGCGATTGAGTCAAATAGCGCCGCAGCCAACTCAGGATGATCACGACGCATCTCGTTGTAAATCGTATTTGAAGAGACTAAGGCAGAGTCCCCGCCGCTGCGCGCTTGCTGCAAGCAAACAAGCCCAACAATATCGCTGGAGTCCGTATGGAAGGTTTGCCGGGCGTGCGTTTGGTAAATCCTGACATTCGGATCATCTGCTCGTAGGCCCATGTCGATCACATGACCGAGCACATGCCCTCTTGCATTTTGTGGACGAGCGAATCCTAAATGCTGGCCGATACCAAAGAATACCGCCGCCGTGATCGCTTTAGACCATGTCGACACCGGCAAGGCCCGAAGTAACGCAAAGCCGGCTCCGTGTATCAACGCATCATGTATGCGACGCAAGCGTGCCTCAAGCTTTGGCAACACGAAATCTTGTCGTCGGATTTTGCTGATGTCGTCAGATTTTTCTAAGCAATGCTGTGCAGCGCGCTCGAGCTCGCGCAGCTCTTCATCATCTAGCGGATGTATCCATGTGCTCTCGGCACAGACGCGCGGACCTAGCCAGGCACTGGGTGACTCAATGATCGGAGGCAAGGATGATAATTGCAAAGAAACACCTTAATTGTGGATTACTCTATGGGCTCGACTTTATGAAGTTTAATGCCCTCATGACCGACTCGATATCAATATCTGCGATTATTTTAGTAACTGCTATTTTCATCTTGGCAGGGCTAGTAAAAGGCGTAATCGGGATGGGACTCCCGACCATTGCCATCGGGCTCCTGGGCCTAGTGATTGCGCCGGTTGAAGCGGCAGCAATGCTTGTGCTTCCTTCGCTGATCACAAACGTTTGGCAACTCATCGCAGGACCTAATTTTCGGGGCTTGCTCAAGCGATTCGGCACCTTACTTGTGGGGATTTGCGTTGGTACGCCCTTTGGCGTGAGCTTCATTGTGTTTGGCAATACCGATATCGTCACTGCGGTGCTGGGAGCCGTTCTTGTCTGTTACGGGCTCTATGGCCTGAGCTCTGCCAAAGTCAACATATCTGCCAGGACGGAGCGATGGTTGTCGCCGGTGACAGGTGTCGTGACGGGTGTTCTGATGGGTGCCACGGGCATCTCTGCACTACCTGTCGCGCCTTATTTCACGTCATTAGGACTAAAAAAAGACGACTTGATACAGGCTCTAGGCTTATCTTTCACCATTTCGTCCTGTGCGCTCGCAATCGGCTTATTGGTCACTGGGGAGTTTCGCGTGGCCGTTGCGACAACCTCTTTGTTGGCCCTTATCCCAGCCTTTCTAGGTATGTTTATTGGCCAGGCTTTACGTCAACGCATCGCGCAAGAGCAATTTCGCAAATACTTTTTTGTGACGCTGTTAGTGCTCGGCGGCTACACGACTTATCGTGCAATTAGCTTAATGTCGTAAAGTCCGCTGTAGTCCGCCGTTGACCTTCAAACTGCTATTTACTGGCAGGCTTGTACTCTTTGGGTCGAATCATTTCAAACAATGTATTGACCTCAACGTAGTCGCCTTGATAACCGCAACGACCAAGTGGGCGCGCAGCTGCCGTATCAAAGATTCCATTCTTAAGAAATGCGGGATTGATATGCACACCAATCACCTCACCTAGTGTGAGCCATGTATTAATCAACTCGCCCTTGGCGTTTGTGAGTTGCGTTGTATTGATTAACTTACATTCCAGAGCAGCAATCGCATTTTTGATGCGCGGTGGCTTCACGAGCGTGGAGGCCTCGGCATCTAAACCCGCCAATTTCATTTCATCCACACCAGGGTCGACCGAAGCGGAGGTGATGTTCATCTCCTGCGCTAAATTCGCGCCACAAAAGTTGGCAACAAACTCGCCGGTCTCATCGATATTGTTTACGCTGTCTTTGCGCACAAAGCTTGTGCAAAAACCAATGACGGGTGGCGTCTCAGCAAACGCATTGAAAAAGCTGTAAGGCGCTAAGTTGACCCGGCCTTGTTTATCGATGCTTGAAATCCAACCAATCGGGCGCGGTGCCACGATTGCTTTGAACGGATTATGCGGCAGGCCATGGCCCTTACTGGGTTCGTAGAAATAATCGCTCACAGCAGTCCTTTTTATCGGGAATCGAGCGGCGATTTTGGCATATTTCATGACCAGAAATGCATTGCTGCGATGCAACAGAACAAATGACAGGCAAATGACGGCGCAAGATAATAGAATCAGGTATCAGCGTAGCCCACGCCGAGCTTTGCGCATCGACACTTTTAACCGAGCAAATACCATGGAAAGAAAAGTCAACGATCTAGGCGGTCAACCAGCAGGTCCAGTCTGTCTAGACGAGCACCCTAGTACGCTGCACGAGAAACGCGTGGATGCATTACAAAAAATACTCTCTGGTCCAAAGCTCGGAGTGTTTACCAGCGACGCGATGCGACGCGCGATTGAGTCCAATACCGCTGAAGACTACAAAAGCATGCTCTATTACGACAAGTGGATTCGCGCCGTTCGAGACCTGATTGTCGAACAACAACTCGTGACTGCGAAAGAGATCGATGACCGCATCGCCGAGCTGCGGGTACGCCTAGCAAAGACGGGGAAGCTATGAACGCATTGCCACCTCGCGCAGGACACGCACTCCCGCTCGGCGCCGCCGTGCGCATCCGAAAGCAACCACCCGAAGCGCACTGCCGTACCCCGTTTTACTTGCGCGGTGCAAAAGGCGAAATCGCTGAGGTTCGCGGTCTCTTTCGGGACCCCTCCCTACTCGCTTTTCACAAACCCGGATTACCGATGCGTATTTTGTATCGCGTGAAATTCAAGCAAGTAGATGTTTGGCCAAACTATGCTGGCAGCAAAAACGACACAGTCGTTGCTGACATTTACGAACACTGGATCGAACCAGTTGCAGGAGAAACAAAATGAGCGGTTCACATCACCATGACCATGACCACGATCACGACCACCACCATCATGATCACGGCAAACCGCACAGTCACCCGCACTCGCCGCCTGCACCAGACGACGATGATGGGTACGATCGCTACGAGGTCCTGCTGCAAACGGCAATACGTGAATTGTTAGATGAGAAAGGCATTATCAGCGCTGAGGAACTACACCGACAGATCGACTATCAGGACAGCCTGACCCCAGCGATTGGTGGGAAGATCGTCGCTAAGGCCTGGTCTGAACCAGACTTCAAGAAAAAGCTTTTGGCCGATCCACTGAAAGCCATCAACGAGTCATTTGAGTTAGACATCACGACACCTCTAGACCTCGTTGTTCTGGAAAATACGCCGACAGTCCATAACGTTGTAGTCTGTACACTTTGTTCGTGCTACCCACGCATGCTCTTAGGCATTCCGCCCGCTTGGTACAAGTCACTGGACTACCGTTCGCGCGTGGTCGTCGAGCCTCGAAAAGTATTGGCAGAGTTTGGCACCGTATTGCCCGATGACGTTGAAGTGCGCGTCTCAGACAGCACTGCAGACCTGCGCTTTCTAGTCTTACCCAATAGACCCGCAGGCACAGAGGGCATGACTCAAGCGCAGCTTGCGGAGCTCGTCTCCCGAGACTCCATGATCGGCACCGCCGTTGTATCAGCATCTTCTAAATAGCAGCAGAGTCAATGAAACAAGCACCCGTCAAACCTCGTCCGGCCGCGACGATTATTCTTGCCCGTAATAGCAGTGATGGGGTAGAAGTTTTAATGATGCAGCGCACGACAGCCGTCGACTTCGCGACGGGTATGCATGTGTTCCCCGGCGGAGCGGTGGATCCTACCGATCACCATGAAGAAATCGCATCGCTCTGTGTAGACCTGGATGATCAGCGCGCTAGTCAAATGCTCGGGATTGAACAGGGTGGCTTAGCCTACTGGATTGCGGCAATCAGAGAGTGCTTTGAAGAGTCTGGGTTGCTTCTTGGCTATCGGCATGATCAGGACCTAGTGCGCTTACATGGAGAGGATGCCGAACGGCTAGCCAACCTCAGGCTCGAGATGGCACAAAACAAGCTGAGCTTCGCGGATATTTTGAAGGCCGAGCAGTTTAGAGCAGCAACCGACAAAATCGCTTATTACAGCCACTGGATTACGCAGGCAGGCCGACCAAAACGCTACGACACCAGGTTTTTCGTCGCTCAAGCGCCAGAGGGCCAGACTGCGGTGCAAGACAATCACGAAACTGTTGGACAGGTGTGGGTACGGCCAGATCAAGCGATCGAAATGAACCGGGCCGGTACGATCGAGTTGATGTTCCCCACAATCAAGACCTTGGAGAGCCTGACGCCTTTCAAACAGGTCGAAGAGCTGCTTGAATTCGCACGTACGCCCAAGCCAAAAACGTTGATTGCGCCCTTCACTGCGACCGCACGTGGCGGAGAACAACACATCTTAATTCCCGGCGACTTCGCGTATACCGAAGTGCGAAAAATTGATCCAGAGAACAGAGGTTCAGCACAGTCATATATCGAGCCCGGTCAGCCGGTTCTTATCGGTGATGGCATCGTACGCGTGACTGCAGCTAACCCGGGGATGATGACAGGCCCTGGCACGAACACATATCTAATTGGTAACGCTGTCACGGGAGTGGCTGTGATTGACCCGGGCCCAAACCTAGAGGATCACATTCAAAACATTATGGCGGCAGCGACAGGGCCGATCAAATGGATTCTGTGCACCCATACGCATATCGATCATTCCCCTGCATCCAACAGCATCAAAGAAAAAACTGGCGCGCAAATTTACGGCCGACCTGCACCTGCCTATTCAAATCAGGATCAAACCTTCAAGCCGGATCACATCGTCGAACATGACCAGATTCTAAACGTCGCAGGGGTCACGTTAAAAGTCATCCATACGCCTGGGCATGCATCGAATCAGGTTTGTTTCTTGCATGAAGAGCAGAAAATGCTGTTCACAGGGGATCACGTCATGCAAGGCTCTACCGTGGTGATTAACCCACCCGACGGCAACATGGCGCAATACCTGGATTCGCTTCGACTCATTACAGAATATCCAATTGATTACCTAGCACCGGGACACGGTTTTCTCATGAGCAATGTTCACGAGATCGTCGACCGACTTATCATCCATCGCCTTGGTCGTGAGAACAAGGTACTTTCTGCGTTGCGGACCCAAGGCCGACCGCTTCCTCTCGAGGAACTCGTCAAACACGCCTACTCGGATACCGATGAGCGACTGCATAAGGTAGCGATGCGATCACTTCAAGCGCATCTTGATAAACTACTGACAGAGGGGCGAGCACAACACCGAAATGGTGAATGGAGCCTCAGTCAATAGAAAGTTTTGCAGGAAATACCATGGATCGCCGCAGCTTTATTTTTCACACCGCCCTGACAACAGGCGCGGCGACTTTACCGGCGTCTTTATTTGCCAGAACCGCGCCAACGGTCTTTCGCTGGGTACCCTCTAACGACCTATCCATTCTCGACCCGACCTACACAACCGCAGCGGTCACAGCAACGCATGCGTTATTGGTTTTCGACACGCTATACGGACTTGACAATCAGTACCAGCCTCAGCCTCAAATGGTCGAAAAACAGCAAATCGATCAAGAAGGCTTACGGTGGACCTTGCATTTACGTGAAGGTTTGAAATTTCATGATGGCTCAGCGGTGCGTGCGCAAGATGTCGTTGCAAGCATCAAGCGCTTTGGAGCTAGAAACCTTCTGGGCCAAACACTCTTTTCTTGTGTCAGTACGCTTAGCGCCACATCCGACAATACGATCGAATTTAAGTTGACGCGTCCATTTTCGCTGTTGAGCTACACCCTCGCCTCCTCCGCCGCATCCATCATGCCAGAACGCTTGGCAAACACCCCCGACAATATTGCGATCAAAGAGGTCGTTGGAAGTGGTCCCTTCCGATTTGTGGCAAACAAATGGGTGTCTGGCTCGCACGTTGTGTATCAAAAGTCAGCGGATTATTTGCCGCGCGCATCTGGACAACCTAGTAATACTGCAGGTCCCAAGATCGCGCATGTGGATGAAGTGCGCTGGCAAATCATCCCGGATCGCGCAACTGCGGTCGCTGCTTTACAGAACAATGAGGTCGATGGCATCGAGATCATCGATAACGAATTTATTCCAACTCTGCGTAAAAACAAACAGATTGAGTTAGTCAAAGCGCCTCTGCCTTCCATTTTCATTCTCAGATTCAACCATCTGCATGCGCCCTTCGACAACCCGGCTATGCGTCGTGCCATTTTGTCGGTCATCAATCAGACTGATTACATGATGGCGGCAAATGGCGCAGACTTCCCTGAATATTGGAGTGATAAATGTGGCGTCTTCGCCCCAGACACACCGATGGCATCGACGGCGGGGATGGAGAAACTAACGAGCAAACGAGACATCGCGCGCGCCCGCAAAGCAATCAAAGATTCCGGGTATTCCGGACAAACGATCGTGATTCTGGATCCAGTTGATACCGCACCCTATCACGCCTGTGCACTGGTTACAGAAGATTTATTCAAACAGCTCGGTTTAAAAACCGAGTTGCGCGCAATGAATTGGGGCAGCTATCTTCAGCGGCGCAATAATCAGAACAGTCCCTCCGAAGGGGGCTGGAATATCGGATTTACAGCGCTAGTCGGAACAAGCAACTTAGATCCAACTAGCAATCCCGCTATACGCGGTACAGGCAAGCAGGGCTGGTTCGGATGGCCAACCAATGCAGCGCTAGAGCAACTTAGACAAGACTGGCTCTTTGCTGACACACTGGCACAACGTCAGGCTATTTGTCGCGAAATACAAGTCCAAGTTATGGATCATGTTCCCTACATCCCGCTTGGTGCCGTGTATAACCTCAGTGCTCTTAGAAAAAACTGGAAAGACTTTCAGCCTCAGGGGCCCGCATTTTTTACGCTGCGGCGCGCTTAAGCCGCAAAGAAGCGCGCACGCATCTTACCTAGCCATGTTTCAAGATCATCGATATAGGTAAAGACTGCAGGGATCACGAGCAAGCTCAATAGTGTCGATGTCATCAACCCACCGATAACGGCAATCGACATCGGTGCCCGAAAGCTTGGATCGGAACCCCATCCTAAGGCAATAGGCAGCATGCCAGCCGTCATCGCAATTGTGGTCATCACAATAGGCCGCGCACGCTTGTGACAGGCATCGATGAGCGCAGCGTTCCGCTCAAGCCCTTGCCTGCGCGCTGTAATGGCATATTCCACCAAAAGAATCGAATTCTTGGTAACGACCCCCATCAGCATCAACAAGCCAATCAGCGAAGGCATAGAGAAACTCATCCCAGTCGCCAATAGCGCAACAAAGGCACCACCAATCGAGAGCGGCAAGGCACCCAGAATCGTGATCGGTTGCAAGAAATCATGGAATAACAGCACCAGGATCATATATATACAAAGAAGCCCGATCGCCATGGCCAGCCCAAAGCTAGCAAATAGCGCTTGCATCTCTTTGGTGTCACCCAACTCAGCTCGGGTCACGCCTGCAGGCAGATTCATTAAACTGGGAAGTGCCATCGCGTCTGCGAACACTTCACCCAACGGCCGTCCGCCCAACTCGACGTCGAGCACTACGTTTCGGCTACGATTTAAACGATCGATTTGAGCTGGGCCACTATCCATCGAAAAAGTCACCACATTACCCAGCAACGTTGGGCCATAGCGACCAGGAACGGTCAAACGCTCAAGAGCAGCTACATCTGCACGGACGGAGTCTGGCAGCTTGACCCGTATGGGAATCTGCCTTTCAGACAGATTTAATTTAGCCAACCCAATATCGTAGTCGCCGCTTGTCGCAACGCGCAGAGTCTCGGCAATACTCTGCGCCGTCACACCTAGATCAGCGGCGCGTGCAAAGTTTGGCCGCACAATCAATTCAGGCCGTACGAGACTGGCAGACGAAGTCACTGAACCGATGCCCTTAAGTGTTCGCAGCTCACGCTCGGCGGCCTGTGCTGCTTTATTTAAGGCGTAGGCGTCTTCACTTTGCAAAACGATCTGCATTTTGACACCGACATCCTGTGGACCGACAGTAATACGAACCCCAGGTTCGCGATCAAGCAGTTTTCGAATATCCCCTTCAACTTCTTGCTGATTTTTTTTGCGGTCTGAGCGATGGCTCAATTGCACCGTAAGCGTTGCCTTACGTACCTCTGCGGCAGAACCCCTCGCAAAAGCATCGCCGGACACACCCCCACCTACAGAACTAAAAACACGCGTCACGTCAGGCATAGCCTCAAGCTTCTGACGAACACGCTCTGCAGCGCGTAACGTATCCTCTAGCGTACTGCCCGGAGCGCGCTCGATATTGACCATTGTCTGACCCCGATCTGCAGGCGGTACAAAACCTTTTGGTAACAATGGAACAAGCGAGAGCGATCCCACAAAAAATATCGTTGCCAACAGCAATGTTTTGAATCTATTGCCTAAGCACCATTGCACTGACGACAAATAATGGCGCATGACCCAGCCATCTTTCTCAGGCTCGCTCGAGGCCTTACTTGGCTTCATCAAATAAGCAGCCATCATTGGCGTCAGTAAGCGCGCCACGAGCAAGGAGGCAAGGATCGCTAGAACCGCGGTCCATCCGAATTGTTTAAAGAACTTACCCGGCACGCCGGCCATAAATGCCGTGGGTAAAAACACCGCAACTAACGCAAAGGTTGTCGCAATCACTGCCATCCCGATTTCGTCCGCAGCGTCCAGCGCAGCCTGAAACGGCGATTTGCCCATGCGAAGGTGCCGCGCAATATTCTCAACTTCAACGATCGCGTCATCCACCAAAATTCCAACGACCAACGCTAGAGAAGTTAAGGTGACCATGTTTAGCGTGAAGCCAAACATGTAAATCCCTAGAAAAGCAGGCAGGATGGATAGTGGAAGTGCAGCAGCTGAAACGATTGTTGCGCGCCAATCTCTTAAGAAATACCAAACAACTAAAACGGCCAGAATCGCACCTTCATATAGCAGGTGCATAGACCCGTCAAAGTTTTCCTCTGTTGCCGTGACGTTGTTGATTTGTTCAGAGAACTCAATATCGCGGTGCTTGAGCGCCAGCGCTGCAATCACCTCATGCACGTCTTTCGCAAGAGACACCTCGTTAGCGCCCTTACTGCGCATGATCTCAAATGCGACCACGGGCTTGCCGTTTACTAAGGCGACCGAACGGCGCTCCGCTGTTGCATCCTCAATCTTGGCAAGCTGGCCGAGTCGTACGCGACGACCATCCGCTAAAGAGATATCTAAGTCTGCTAATTCGGCTGCACTTGTCGCCGTGGCGATTGTGCGAACAGACTGCTCGGCGCCACCAATGTCGCCTCTTCCACCTGGCGACTCCTGTTGCACTAACTTGAGGCGCCGAGAAATATCGGATGCGGTCACACCCAAGGCCGCCATTTTTAAAGGATCGAGTTCGATCCTTATCTCTCTATTTAGCCCACCGATGCGCTTAACTCGACCGACTCCATTGACGGTTAACAAGTTTTTCGTCACGGTATTGTCTATGAACCAAGCTAGCCCTTCTTGATCAAGACGCGTCGACGTTAAGGCATAGGTCATTAATGGACGACCTGCTGTGGTGGTACGCAACACAGTTGGCTCTTTTACGTCAGCAGGTAAGTCCGCACGCACGCGAGTCACTGCATCGCGCACATCATTTACGGCCTCCATGACATCCTTCTCGAGATTGAACTCGACCGTAATGACAACCGTACCTTCCAATATTTTGGTGTAAAGGTTTTTAATACCTTGCAATGTTGCAATCGAGTTTTCAATCTTGCGTGCAACTTCTGTCTCGAGCGTGGCAGGTGCGGCTCCCGGCAGGCTCGCTTCAACTGTCACCATTGGCAATTCAATATCGGGGAAGTCCTGAACACCAATCGCCCGAAACGACAACACGCCCGCAATCGACAACAGAATGAACAGCAGAATTGCTGGAATTGGATGACGAATCGAAAACGCGGAAAAATTCATTCGGATGCCTACTTCGCTTCAGGCGTCGTGGATGATGGGGTCGGATCGATCGCAATCACATCGTCGTTATTGAGAAAGCCTGCTCCGGATTCAGCGATAGTTTCATTCTCCTCGATGCCTTTGAGAATCTCCACACGTGCACCAAGTCGGCGACCAATCTCAACACGCACTTGAGAAACACGCGCTGCGTCTCGAACCTTAAATACATAACTGAAGCCATCACGCATCACGACTGACTCTTGCGGCAAAGTCATTACGCGCGTGTCACCCAACTCAAACTCTCCCGTAGCAAACATTCCAGCACGTACAACCGGTACATCCGCCTCAATTGTAGGAAGATCAACATACACAACCGCTGTACGTGCTTGCATATCTACTGTTGGGCCGATTACTCGGACCTTGCCCAACAACGGAGTTGCATCTTTGCCTAAACTCGCAGGGCGAACTCGAACTGGCATTCCTACTTTAATTCGGCTCAACTCTTCAGACACGACATCAGCACGCCACTCAAGTCTGCGTTGCCGCACCATTTTGAATAGCTCGGTGCCAACTGGAACCACAGCTCCTACACTTACTTGCCGCGCAGAAATCACGCCATCATCAGGCGCACGTACTTCTGCAAACTGCAAACGCAAATTTTGCACTTGCAATTGCGCGCGGACAGCCTCAAGCCTTGCTTTCGCTGTTTGCTCAGCAGTGAGATATTGACTAATTTGTTGAGCGGACAGCGCACCAGAATTTTTTAAACTGCGGGCGCGTCCAGCATTGGCTTGAGCTTCTGCTAATGCAGCGGTCGCTTCCGCCTCTTGTGCCTTCTGCACCGCTAAATCCGCTAGCACCGTATCGGTCGCAAACATCGCAAGGACCTGATCACGCTTGACAACATCCCCGACATTGACGCGCACCTCAGCAACACGCAACCCTCCAACCTGGGCTCCAATCGAGGCCTCTTGCCAAGCAGCAATATTGCCATTGGCGCGAATTGTCGCTGGCATTGAGACCCATTGAGGCTTGACAACTGAAATGGTCAACGCAGGACGCAGAGTTGGAGAGGCCGTCTGCGCAATAGCGATATCCGCCTGCAGACAAATTAGACTTAGTAGGCCTGCTACCAAACCTTTGTTCATCAAATGTGTCCACTTCATGGTTGAGCCTTCGTCTTTAAAATATCGGCGGGTTTCGCCTTGGCAGTCTGTAACGTCTCAAGCGACTCGGAGGCAGTCCAACCGCCTCCCACTGCACGGTAAAGGGCAATGAACGCATTGACTTTCTCGCGGCGCACTGTCGCCAAAATATTATCGGCGTTGAATGAAAGCCTTCTCGTTTCCTCGAGATCGAGGATGCTGGCCAAGCCAAAGTTGTATCGCTCTTGCATTGCACGCAAAGACGCGTGATAACCCTTTGATGCCTTCAAAGATTCTCTTTCACGTGTCTCAAGACTATTTAATCGAACAAGTGCCTCTTCTACTTCGCGCACCGCACGTCTGGCTTGGGTACGATAATTATTTGCGGCTACGTCGTACGCGGTAATTGCAGTGTCAACGTTCGCCGCACGTCGACCCGCATCAAATATTGGGAGAGTGAGCGAAGGACCAATCGACCAAGACGTCGCATTAATTGAACCCGCACTCGTCTCAAACCCGAGAGGACCGATATTGCCCAGAAGCGAAAGCCTTGGATACCGCTCAGCCTCACGCACTCCAATATCCGCGCTCGCAGCCGCCACGTCTCGCTCAGCCGCGGCGATATCAGGCCGTTGCGACAGCACTTGTGCTGGCACCTGCTTAAGCGTTGGCATCGCAGGCACGGGTAACTTGGCGGTCTGCTTTGCTAACTTGGCGCGCAGGTCAGCTTCAGGCAGACCCGTCACCGAGACAAGTGCTTTAACTAGAATGTCGCAATCAGCCGCTTGCGCCGCAACGCGACTCTGCCCTTCCGCTGCACTTGCGCTTGCCAACGCAGACGTGGCAGGCGATTGGAATCCAGCCTGCGAGAGTTTTTGTGTCAGATCAGCAGTTTGCAGACGCGACTTCACATCAGAACGTGCAATTGCAGCAAGCTGTTCACAACCACGAAAGTTTGTATACATATTGGCCACATCTGCCGAAACAGAAATCCTGGCCTCATGCCAATTGGCGACCTGCGCCTCAAGCCGCGCCTGCGCTGCCTCGCTTGCACGTGACAGACCACCGAACAAATCGATCTCCCAGCCCAGTTGCAGCTGCGCTTGCGAGGTCGTCGCGACAATAATAGGACCACCTAACTGGAATGTCCCACGCGTACCCACTGCAGCCGCGTTGATATTTGGAACCGCCGCGGCGTTTGCGGTCACCAGCACTGCACGCGCTTGTGCAATACGCAACGCAGCCGCTGCCATAGTCTGACTTTGCTGTTGAGCCGAATCGATCAGTTCTACTAATACGGGATCATTAAATTGCGCCCACCAGTTTCCCAGAGCAACCATGTTGCCACCATGAGGCAAGTTTTGTTGCCAGGTAACTGGGGCAGCCGGTACTGTTGTCGCTTGCGTTTGATCGTAATCAGGCCCGACTGTCACGCAGCCCGCTAGTACAGCCACAACACAGACAGCACTAAGTCTTAACACCCACATCACCATTTATTTCAAACCAGGATCAACGCACTAAGTAAATTTATGCGTGCATCGCAATAACAAGTTTGCGACTGAGTCCGCTAGGATAACAAACTGAGCCATATGCACCCAAAATACTTACTAAAAACTACATAAACCCTGACATAAACTCGCATGCACTAATTGCAGCAGGCAGAGCTTTGTCAGACTAAGCGGTGGGCTCGGGCATAGCGGGTGGTTTGGCAAACCAGAATAAGGCGGTTCCTGCGCCAGCAATTAACGCAAGTACTGTAAGGCCCAAGCGATAGTTACCCGTGGCATCACCCATGATGCCCGCAAGCAGTGGGCCTGAAATCTGACCAAAAGCTGTGAGCAACGCCGACAAACCCAGAATCATGCCAATTGATTTACGTCCGAAATAGTCAGCGCGAATCGCTTGCATGAAGGGGCCGCGAATGCCCCAAGCCAAACCGTGGAAAACGGCAAACAGCACTAACATCACTGGCCCAAAGGCATACGTAAGCATCAACATACCCACCATGTGCATCATCATGCATACGGCGGCAACGCGATTTTTCTGTAACTTGTCACCCAGCACGCCACCCAGCAGCACACCAATGACCTGAAATCCAGTCATCAGCGTAATGTAAAACGAGGCTTGCGCGATGGTGTAGTCCAGCGAAATACGCATGTGATTAATGGCATGCGTATTGACGGCTGTCACAATAATCAACGCCACACCATGCCCCGCTGAAAGCAACCAAAATGCTTTGGTGCGAAGCGCTTGACGCGGCGTGAACTCTGGCTCTGGTTTAGATTCAATCGCGCCCGACACATCGATCGCTCCTCGCACCGCACCCAGTCCATCAACGGTCTCCCCAAAGTCCTCAGGGCGGCGACGAAACACGCAAGCCAAGGGGTAGCCGACCAGAATCACGAAAACGCCACAGGTAAACGCTGTCTCGCGCCAACCGAACGTTTCGATACTCCAGGCGACGATAGGCACCAACGTGCCTCCTAATGCCAGCCCAAGACCAACCACCGATAACGCACGTGCACGTTTTTTTTCGAACCACTGAATCACACCGACGTTAAGTGGGAAATATCCCGCCATGGAGGAGCCAATTGCAATGACCACCGCGGCTCCATAAAAACCCATCAGCGTATCGATTTGGCTGAGCAGAATAAACCCGAGCCCAAACACGACGACCCCGACCTTAATCACACCGCGCGAGCCAAATTTATCGAGAAACCAACCAAGGAGCGGGCCAATAACGGCGGCTTCCATGGACATGAGTGCCGAGGCTCCCGAGACCGAGGTCTTACTCCACCCTTTATCTTGAATCAGAACAGCGATATACGCGCCGAAGGCCTGGTGCAGCATCATGGACTGCATGAACTGCAGCGATGCTGCAGCGAATACCATTTTCCAGCCGTAAAAAATTTTCATCTGACTCTGAGCGTTATGTCGAACCTAGTGTCAACCCTAACATAAAGATCTTTCTCTTGCAGTCTAACAAGCAATACCGTCTACGCTGCGGCGCAACAATTCATCGTCGTTATGTATACCTGCGCCGTGCCCAGACTTGGTACTCTACTGGTTCCGAATTTTTCAACCTATTAACAATTTGAGGTCATTGTGGCTAAAGCTTATTGGATTAGTGCCTACCGCTCCATCTCCAACCCCGAGGCGCTTGCCGCCTACGCCAAACTGGCAGGCCCAGCACTCACTGCTGCGGGTGGCAAATTTTTAGCGCGCAACGAAGCTGCAGCAGTCAAAGAAGACGGCGTGAAACAGCGTACTGTGTTGCTTGAATTCGAGAGCGTAGAGGCCGCCCTTGCCGCTTACAACAGCCCCGGATATCAAGAGGCAATTCGCGCGCTCGGTACTGGATCGGTTGAGCGCGATATTCGTATCGTTGAAGGCGTGTAAATAAACCGATTACCCGTGTCGGTTCGCAGGCGCGCCGACCTGCCAAAGGCGGTCGCGCCACTTCCAAGCCACACCCACAGTGGCTGCTATACCAAGCGTTGTATACAAGACCGTCGTCCAAACGAAGCCAATCCAAGAGATCAGCGGCCCGGAAATAAGTAAACCGAGCGGTAAGCCCCAGATTGCCAAGACACGCAAGCCCATAATTCGACCTCGAAACTTAGGGTCAGTTGAACGCAGCATCACAGCAGCTAAAGGTGTCATGCACATGCTTTGCGCGAAGCCCGCACAAAGCAAGATAACGAATCCAGCACTAAAGGATGTGAGTGGCGCAAAGATTAATAACAACCCGAACCAACACACCGTCGCGATGAACATCGCACGCGCTGTCCCTAAAGAAAATATATTCGTACCTAAAACCAGAGATCCGAACAAGGCACCGATTGAAAAGCTAGCGCTTAGTAATCCAAGACCTGTTTGGTCGACTTCGTAAATTGTCCTTGCGATGTAAGGCAACAGTCCTAATGAGAATGGAAACGCCAAAAGGTTGATCAAAAAAGCAATGGCGATCGGCCCGAGTAACTCTGGCTTACCCCAGGCATAGACGAACGCCTCTTTTAGGTCGCGCACGGGTGCCATCGATACAGATTGCCCTGTATGCAGCACACGACCAGCCACACCTCGCGAAAAAACGAAACTAACGACGTAGAGGAGCGTAATCACCACATACGCAGGCACTAATCCAAATTGTGCAAATACGCTTGCGCCAGCAAGTGCGCCTGCAATACGCGCCGAATCAGAGGTCATGCGTGATAGACCCAGCGCTGCAGTCATCTGATCAGCAGGCTGTGTCTGACCAATCAAGGCGTAACGCATCATCATGTCAGAGGGGCGAACAACGCCAACGATCGAAGCGAGGACGATCACAAGGACTGGTGAGAGCAAGTCAAAGAGGCCAAGTAACGCGATAGACATTGCAAGCACCGCATACAAGCCTCGCGTCACCATAAAGAGATTTCGATAGCCAAATCGATCGCCTGCGATTCCAAAAAAAGGACTGATCAACGACCCACTGTATTGCAACGCACCGTAGACAACCAGCATCAGCACCGAGTTCGACTCTACAAGTACATACCATCCCAAAACCAAAATCTCCATTTCAAATGCCCAGGAGGCAAAGAGGTCTGCTGGCCACTGATAGCGAAAGCTGCGCACCTGAAAAGGCACGCGCGATGACTGTACGATTTTGGAGAGTGCGGTCAGCATAGATCCCGGAAAAGTTGTTTAGCTGAGTTCTTACGCAGCCATCACTCTAACCGCAAAACACGATAAGATGCGCAGCAACAGGGAGACATACATGAAGATATTAATTCTTGGCGCGGGTGGCGTTGGCGGTTACTTTGGGGCACGACTTATTCAAGCCGGTGCCGATGTGACATACCTTCTGCGGGATGCGCGTCACGCAAAGATTCAAGCCGAGGGGCTAAAAGTCGAAACCCCTAAAGAATCATTTACCATCCAGCCCAAATCTGTGACTCGGGATCAGCTCAAACCTGAGTATGACCTGATTATTCTCGCACCCAAGGCGTTTGACTTTGACGACGCACTCGAGTCCATCAGCGGGGCCAGCAGCAAGGGTGTCTTACTGCCCTTTTTAAACGGCATGAGCCACATTCAGCGTCTGGACGAAAAATTTGGTCGAGACCGCGTCATGGGTGGCGTTGCGCACATTGCAGCAACCATCACCTCAAGTGGTGCAGTCAAACAATTGACTGACCTGCATGCGCTAACCGTTGGTCACCGCTCTGGTGCTCATGAAGCGCTCGCACGCGAATTTTTCGCTCTTTGCGAAAAAGCAAGCTTCGACAAGACCTACAGCGAAAATATCGAACAATCACTTTGGGATAAGTGGGTATTTCTGGCAACGCTGGCTGGCATGACGACCCTCTGTCGCGGACACGTCGGAAAAATTGCGGCAGCGCCTTGGGGTAAGGAAGTGATGACCGCTTTTTACGCCGAGTCCTGCGCAATCGCACAAGCCCATGGCTTTCCGACCAAAGCGAGCGCTCAGCAAAAAGCGCTAGATATGCTGACTAAAGTGGGATCCAGCTTTGCGGCGTCTATGCTGCGCGACCTGGTGCAAGGCAATCAGACAGAACACGAACATATTCTGGGCGCCATGATCGATCGCGGCGTGGAAAAGAACGTGCCATGCATTCTTCTTAAGACAGCACACACACATATGGTGGCTGAGCAAACCAAATAGTACGTGCGGTGACCTTAGCGGGAAAGTGCCAGCCTGATGCCAAAGCCAACGAGGCAAAGGCCGGCTACTTTCTCTAGCAAATAGCCCACTTTAGGATTCGTGCGCAACCGCTCCGCAAGAAAAAAAGTCAATAAGGTCGCGCCTAATCCGTATATAAAAGTCAATGCTGCAATCGTGCCGGCCAAGAATCCGAATGTGATGAGCCCTCTATGGTGAACGGGATCCACAAACAAGGGGAAGAAAGCCATGTAAAACACGATGGCCTTAGGATTGAGTACCGTAATCAATAAAGCCTGACGCATGTAGTGATACGGCTTGATATTCAGAATGGGAGCGGCGCCCGGCTTTGCGAGCAGCATGCGTATTCCCAACCATGCCAGATAGAGTGCGCCGACCCACTGCACAGCCTCAAATGCAGCAGGATAGGCCTTCAAGATCGCAGCGACTCCCGCTACGGCTAGCCACAACAGAACTTGATCTCCAAGGATCACGCCCATTGTGGCGGCTAACCCACCAGAGATGCCGCCTTTACTCGTTGAAGTCACCAAAGCCAAGTTGCCCGGCCCGGGAATCAACAAAAATATTGTGAAGGCAACAACAAACGCGCCGTAGTCAGTCACACCAAACATATAGGCCTTGACGATTAATGCTTGTGTGCCGCGCTCTGACCCGCAGCAGCAGGGTTATAGGTCGGCGGCTTGATTTCAAAGTCAACCTTTACCTCCCCCGCCTTTTCAAAGCGCAACATAACCGGAACAATCTCACCCGCCTTGAACGGTGCGTTCAAGCCCATGAACATAATATGAAAGCCGCCAGGCGCGAGCGTGGCACCTGCACCAGCGGGTACTTCAATACCCTGCACTTGCCGCATCTTTGCCACGCCGTTTTCATTGATGATTGTGTGCAACTCGACACGTCCAACATTTGCCGTCGTCGCTGATATCAAACGATCGGTCTGGCTGCCTTTATTCTGAATCTGCACATAACCCGCACCATTTTTTTGGCCAGGGGCACTCGCGCGCACCCACGGCGCATCGAAAGCCAAGCCCGGATTTGACGCATTTTGTGCCCCTGCCGGACTAGCGAGCAAAACTCCGATCACGACCGCGACAGAACTGAAAAACTTTTTCATTTTTATCATCCGAAAAATAGCGCATTCACCTTTTAACGCTCAAATTTTATCTGAAGACCAAGTAAACGCTCTAAACTGCACGGCAGGTAAACATGAGCAATGTCAGATAAAACTTCACAATCCGGGACAAGTAACGATTCGCTTGGTCATGAAGGATCGGGGATTTACGCGCCCGTACGCTTAGCGCATCCCATACCGAGTCAACGCTATGGCTGGCGTGCCGCCGTCATTGTGCTCGTACACGCCCTGCTTCTTGCTGTCTTTCTACTGCGTCTTGACTTTTTACCCGGCGGTCCCGCACCTTCACAGCCCGAAACTCTCGACATCATTGTTGTTGATCTCTCAGGGGATAGCGACATCACATCGCCCGCAGAGCCGGTTGCAGAACCGACCTTCACAAGCCCGCCTCACCCAACTTCGCTCGCCCAACCGACCGACTCGCAGCCCGTTCAAGAAGTGCCCGCTATTCCAGTCGAACCTTCCAGCCAGCCGGCCGTGGAGGCAGTCCCCGCGACCAGAGAGGAGCCAGCCACAGCATTTACCGAATCCTCTGCGCCAGCACAACCCCCCGCACCTGACAGTAAGCCCGCACCCAAACCTCAGCCATCCGCACCGCCTGCGCCTGCGCCGAGACCAACGGCAGCACCCCCAAGCAAAAACACCGTGGTTTCATCATCTCCGACAACTACAAGTGCGCCTGGACAACCCACTATCGGTGTGAACAGAGATTCTGCGCCGCAAACAACCCCGCCACGCTTAGATCCAGCGTACCTGCACAACCCCGCCCCTAATTACCCAGCGCTATCAAAACGCAACAGGGAGAGCGGAACAGTTTTATTACTCGTCAAAGTCGACCCAGATGGCAGCGCCACAGCGGTCACCTTGCATCAGTCGAGTGGCTATGACAGGCTAGACCAGGCAGCCATTCAAGCAGTCACCCGATGGAGATTTGTTCCCGGCATGCGGGGGCAAACCGCCATCAGTGCAACTGTGATCGTTCCGATCAGTTTTAAACAACCGTAACGATCAACACAAACTTATTTTTTGCAACAGCTACCGCTGTTAGCTCCTGAGCCAGATCCGCACGAATTCATGCCGACCAAAGGATACAACGGGCAAAAGCGAAATAAGCCTGTTGCTAACGGCACAACTCCGATCCAACCCCACACGCCAACAGTTCCTGTCGCGGCCAAGGCGATCAGCACTAAACCAGCCACAACACGTAGAACGCGATCGATACCACCAACGTTGCATTTCATGATGAACATCCTTTTTGATTGAAAAGTTTTACAGCGCGTTCAAGGGAATCTTCACGTAGGATTTCCCGTTGGACTCAGGTGGCGGCAAATTACCCGCACGAATATTTATTTGCACTGCAGGAAGAATCAACACCGGCATTTCGAGTGTTGCATCGCGTTTGGTTCTCATCTCAACGAACTGCTCTTGCGTCACACCGTCATGCAAATGTATGTTCTTTGCGCGTTGCTCCGCGACAGTCGTTTCAAACTGGATCGGCCGGTTATTGGGCGGATAGTCATGGCACATGAACAAGCGCGTTTCTGGCGGCAGACTCAAAATCTTCTTGCTCGATGCATACAGCATCCGCGCATCACCGCCCGGAAAATCACAACGCGCCGACCCAACATCGGGCATAAACATCGTATCGCCGACAAACACAGCGTCACCAAACTGATAGGCCATACACGCTGGGGTGTGACCCGGCACAAACAAGGCTCGCCCTGTTAGCGCACCGATACGAATGACCTCATCCTCGGCAAACAGGTGATCGAATTGTGTACCGTCTTGTTTGAACTCTGGCTCAAGATTGAAGATACCCGCGAAAACTTTTTGTACCGTTGTGATCTTTGCGCCGATTCCGATCTTTCCACCCAACTGCTCTTTCAGATAAGGCGCAGCAGACAAATGATCCGCGTGAGCATGCGTTTCAAGAATCCATTCAACCTTCAAGCCATTTGCACGCACGAACTCAACAACCTTGTCCGCCGAGGTGTGCTTAGTACGTCCTGACTTGGGGTCGTAGTCCAGGACCGAATCAATAATCGCACATGCCGAACCAGGTGCGTCATATACGACATAAGTCACGGTCCAGGTTGCTGGGTCAAAAATTCCATGAACAGTGGGTTTCTTTTCTGCGGCAGACATTTGTTACTCCAGTAGTGACTCGCAATGATAATATTATATTTACAAATAGATTATAAGTAAATATAATACTTACTTGATTATTATCAATAGAACGCTCAATACATATGTCCACGCTTTCCCCCACCCTCGAGCTAGAGGCAATGCAGGCATCAGCCCACGAGGCCTGCCGCCTCATGAAAGTACTCACCAATCCGGACCGCTTGATGATCCTGTGTCAACTCACACAAGAAGAAAAGTGCGTCAGCGAACTACAGGAGTCGTTGGGCATTGTGCAACCAACACTTTCGCAGCAGTTGACCGTGTTACGTAACGAAGAATTAGTCACGACCCGCAGGGAAGGGAAAAATATCTATTATCGATTCACCAGCCCCCAAGCACTTGCCGTGATGGAAGTCCTTTATTCTCAATTTTGTAAAAAAGCCAAGGTAAAAAAATCATGATGATCGACTGGTCACACTTCACCCCCTGGAGCGCCATTTCGGGCGGCGTTTTATTAGGCATTGCATCTGCGCTCTTCATACTCGCCAATGGTCGCATTCTTGGCATAAGCGGGATTGTGGGCGGCTTGCTCCCCCCGAAACTCGGTGACACAGGCTGGCGTATAGCCTTCCTGGCAGGGATGTTTGCAGCACCCTGGGTGTTTTTACTGCTTGCTCCTGCTGACTTTATTTCCGTTCCCCGCATCCAAGCCAACACGATCACTACCGTGATTGCAGGACTACTCGTCGGTATCGGCACGCGCTATGCGTCTGGATGCACCAGCGGTCACGGCGTATGCGGTCTCTCACGCCTATCACCGCGGTCGTTGGTCGCCACACTCAGCTTTATGGGCGCAGGGTTCGGCACGGTTCTCATTATTCGTCACTTCATTTAAGGGGCTCGTCATGCATCGATTCGTCGAGTTTTTAGTTGGACTTCTATTTGGCCTTGGTCTCATCCTGTCAGGTATGACAGACCCTGGAAAAGTACTTGGATTTCTGGACCTCTTCGGCGCTTGGGACCCATCACTGGCTTTCGTGATGATGGGTGCGATCGCTGTCGGATTTTTCGCGTTCGCGATTGCAAAGAAGCGCACAACAACGATGCTGGGTGGAGCACTGCATTTACCCAAGGCGAGCCATATCGACAAGCGTCTCGTCATTGGCAGCACTGTCTTTGGTGTTGGTTGGGGCTTAGCAGGGTTCTGCCCAGGCCCCGCACTTGTGTCCATGGCATCGGGGCAGATACAGGCTCTCTGGTTTGTGGCCGCAATGATTGTCGGCATGGTGGCATTCGCGGCACTTGAACGTAAGCGATGAGAGTTTCTCTGCCACAGCTTCCGATCCTTGAATGGGTCCGCACGTACAACCACAGCACCTTCTCGAGTGACCTACTCGCTGCGCTGATCGTCACCCTTATGCTGATTCCGCAAAGCCTCGCTTACGCGATGCTTGCTGGATTGCCGCCCGAGGTTGGTCTTTATGCGAGCATCGCGCCGCTTGTCTTGTACATGTTCTTAGGGACTAGCCGAGTGTTGGCTGTGGGGCCGGTCGCCGTTGTTTCGCTCATGACCGCGGCGGCAATAGGCGAACATGCAGCAGTTGGCACCCATGCATATTGGCAAGTCGCAATAACGCTCGCTTTTTTATCCGGAGCGATGTTGTTAGTCATGGGCTTTCTGCGGCTGGGATTTCTCGCAAATTTCTTAAGCCACTCGGTCGTATCGGCCTTTATCACCGCCTCTGCCCTGCTCATTACCGCCAATCAGTTCAAAACAATTTTAGGAATCCGCGCAGAGGGCGATAATTTTTTTGTACTAACAAAAAACCTACTTGTACAAGCGTCTGGTTCGCATACGTTAACGGTTGCCCTGGGCATGACCACAGTTGGCTTCCTATTTCTGACCCGCAAATATCTCAAATCGAGCCTCATCAAGCTGGGGCTCCCCTCCGCTATCGCTGACATTATCGGGAAAGCGTGTCCGGTGATTGCGATCGGCATCACGACTGGCTTAACGTGGGGTCTGAACTGGGAAGCTGCGGGCGTGAAGGTCGTTGGTTTCGTTCCACAAAACTTACCGCCACTGACGACGCCGCTTTGGGACCTAGAGCTCTGGTCTGCTCTGTTAGTGCCAGCCCTGCTCATCAGCGTCGTGGGCTTCGTTGAGTCGGTATCCGTGGGACAGACACTCGCCGCACGCAAACGCCAACGGATCGAGCCCAACCAGGAATTAGTCGCGCTCGGCGCGTGCAACCTCTCGGCGTCCTTCACTGGGGGATTCCCCGTCACCGGTGGCTTTGCCCGCTCAGTCGTCAATGCAGATAGCGGTGCACGTACGCCGGCAGCTGGCTTTATGACTGCGATAGGCATCGCGCTGACTTCACTCCTGCTGACGCCCGTCCTGTTTTACTTACCCCATGCAACGCTCGCTGCAACCATCGTGGTTGCGGTCCTGTCGCTTGTGGATCTGCAGATGTTTCGGCACACGTGGCACTTTGCTCGTTCCGATTTTTATGCTGCAGCAGCGACGTTAATTGGCACACTCACAATGGGTGTTGAGACGGGTCTCATTATCGGCGTATCGTTATCGATCGCACTGCATCTCTATAGAACGAGCCAACCCCATATCGCTGAAGTCGGACTCGTGCCGGGCACTGAACACTTTAGAAATGTCACGCGCCACAAAGTCATCACGAGCGACACAGTGCTGTGTCTGCGTATTGATGAAAGTCTTTATTTTGCTAACACACGCAATATCGAAGATCGCCTTAATGCCGAGGTTGCAGTTCACCCCGCGCTGCAGCATGTTGTATTGCAGTGCTCAGCGGTAAACGATGTGGATGCCAGCGCCTTAGAAAGCCTAGAGACCATAGAAAAGCGTTTGAAGGATGCTGGCATCGCGTTACATCTTTCTGAGGTGAAGGGTCCCGTCATGGATCGCCTCGCAAAATCAGACTTTTTAAAAAATCTTAGCGGGCAAGTATTTCTGACGAATTATCGTGCACTGCAGCATCTTGACCCTGCCACTTTAGCGCGCGCCACCGTGCTTTAATCACCCCATGCAAAATACACCGAAACTCTTCAATAAAAATCTGGTGCTGTTGATTTTGTGTCAAGGCATCTTTCTTGTTAACAACATCACGTTCGTCGCGATCAATGGTCTAGTCGGACTGAGCTTGAGTCGAGTAGCATGGATGGCAACACTCCCGATCATGGGATATGTTGTGGGGGGTGCTATATCGACCTCCATTGTCGCGCGTGCACAAAAGCGCTTTGGCCGTCAAAAATCTTTTCAACTGGGCCTACTTGTTGCGATCGTCTCCTCGTTGATCTGCGCTTACGCTGCCTATTCCAAAAATTTTTGGCTCTTAGTATTTGGCACCTTTGTCGCCGGTTACTACAGCGCTAACGGTCAGCTCTATCGCTTTGCTGCGGCGGAACTAACGGACGTGAGCCTCAGAGAAAAAGCAATTTCTTGGGTGCTGGCCGGCGGCATCATCGGCGCCGTCGTTGGCCCTAACCTGGCTAACTACACGAAAGACTCCTTCGACACGCCATTTTTAGGTGCATATCTGATATTGACCGTTGCTGGCTTCCTGGGATTACTCGTGATGTACTTCATCGAGTTCCCAAAAGTATCGGCGGCAGAAAAAAAGGCAGCAGGGACTGGTCGCACCGCTTGGGAATTACTGAAGCAGCCGGTATTTCTTGTAGCGGCAATAAGCTCGGCGCTCGGTTACGGCGTGATGAATTTACTGATGGCCGCAACCCCCCTAGCAATGAAGGTCTGTGGCTTACCGTTTTCAGATGCCGCCTTTGTGCTTGAATGGCACGTGATTGGCATGTTTGCACCAGGATTTTTTACCGGTTCTTTAATCAAAAAATATGGCACAAGCAAAATCATGTGGCTTGGCATATTTTTAAATTTCGTCTGTATTTTGATCGCACTGTCTGGCGTGGATGTAATGCACTTTATGCTGGCATCCTTCATCCTCGGCGTCGGTTGGAACTTCCTGTTCACCAGCGCAACAAACCTCGCGATGACCGCCTACCGACCAGAAGAGAAGGATCGTGCTCAGGGCGTGATCAATTTCTTTGTCTTCACAACGATGGCCGTCACTTCGTTTAGCTCCGGCGCGCTTGTAACAACATCAGGCTGGGATATCTTGAACCTCGGCTCATTGTTCCCCGTTGTTTTAATGGGTGTGGCGCTTCTTTGGTTACGCCATAAAGACGCCCAAGAGAAAAATAGAGCGGCAGCCGTTTGAGCGCTTAACGGTTGCGCAGCGCCGCGAGCCCTGCGCCAAACAAAATGCAGATGCTCGCAATCATTGAGCTAAACGCCAAGGTCGACATACCGGTTAGACCTTGGCCAATCGAGCAGCCCAATCCTAACGCACCACCAACACCCATCAAAATGCCACCGAGCACATAACGTCTCATCTCGCGCGGTGTGGAAAATCCCTGAAGCTGTAATGTCCCCCGCAAAGCGGCAATCACAAACGATCCGAGTAGCACGCCACAAATCAAGGCTACCGGAAAACCGAATCGCATACCTGTTGCAATCATTAGGTACTGAATAGTCTCGCCAATCGGTGCGATAAACGTCAATGACACTAAAGGAGTTGGCTCGAACTCATCGGCGGCAAGCCAACCTGTCGCAAGCCACCCACCCACCACCAGCAAACCGACACCAAGACCACCGAAGAAGTCTTTCGCGCTGCGCACAATCATGCCGCGATAGAAAACAAACCAAGCTAAGGCCGCAAGCAATAGACCAACAAGAATACGGTTCGAAAGCGACGACCACTCATACAGGCCACCCAGAGGAATACTTGTGGCCTGCGCGAGCGTGTTTCTAAAGGGACCCAACACCCCAGACAGAGTCGCGTAGGCTGATATCCCAAGACAAAGCAAAACAACCAACGAGCGCAAGTTACCTTGTGCCAACAACACGACGGTACGTGCGCCGCAACCGTTTGCGAGCATCATGCCGTAGCCAAACATCGTTGCACCCAGTGGCAGGAGCAACCATGAGAAGTTCGGCGTGCGATAAATAGCAGTCGAAAAGTCAATCAGCTCAGTGATAGCCAGCAACTGTGTACCGACAATCGCGACAAGCATCGCTAAAGCAAAAGACCTCGCTTTGAGCAGATTTCTGGACTCAACATAATCCTTGACCGCCCGATTCAAACAAAATCCTGTCGATTGACCGAGCGCACCGAACGCGACACCAATCGCCAGACCTGACCATACAAGTATTTCGTTTGGGGACATTAGGCTCCACTCCCCCAAGTATCGCGCGCAATCGCGTTGTACCAAGCCACACCGTGGAGCGCCTCTAGCTTGCGAACCGTATCGCTCGCTTCTCTAGGACTAACACCACCAGAGCCCTTGACCTCAACGATCTTTCCCTCTGCGACTTGGTATACGCCCGCAACCGAGATGCCGTAATCGGGTGCCACCAGGCTATAGCAAGTGTTCGACCAGGAGGCAGCGGCAGCAGGCTTGCCAGCTAAGGCATTCACGATGGCAGCCGCGGCAACTTTCCCTTGCGCGTTCGCACAAAATCCGGACTTGGGCATAGGTGCCGCAATAGTTGCATCACCCACTACATAAATGTCTTTGACTTGTGTCGATTCAAATGTGTCTGGTTTGACTGGCACCCAGCCACTCTTGTCGGCAACGCCAGCACGTTCAGCAATCGCACCTGCTTTTTGCGGCGGAATGACATTGAGGACGGCTGCTTTGTGAATCTTGCCGAAATCCGTTTCAACAGACAAGTTTTTAGCGTCGACGCGAATTACATTCCCGTCCTTGCCCGCAGGCACCCACTCAATCATGTCGCCGTAAAAGCGCTTCCAGCCATCGAGGAACAGGGCTTGCTTTGAAAACGCATCTTTCGCGTCAAGGACAAGAATCTTGGACTTAGGCTTTTGTGTTTTAAAGTAATGCGCCACCATACTGATCCGCTCGTAAGGCCCGGGCGGGCAGCGGTAGGGGTTCGCGGGGGCAACCATCACAAACGTGCCACCATCGGGCATTGCGTCAAGCTGCTTTTTCAGTAAGGTAGTTTGTGCTCCGGCCTTCCACGCGTGTGGGGCTAATAAAGATGCGGCCTCGTCATAACCTTCAAGCTTATTCCAGAGGAAATCGATGCCGGGCGACAGCACCAACTTGTCGTACGCGAGCGTTTGACCACCAGCGAGCTTAATCGTCTTCGCAGCACCGTCAGCACTTTGTGCAAAGTCATGAACGACTCTTACACCCATGCTGCGCAACTCGTCAAAACCATGCCCTTGCGCCTCAAACGTTCGCAACCCACCCAAATACAGATTCGTGAACGGGCAGGTGTAAAACTTCTGCGCTGGCTCCACCAAGGTGACGTCAATGCGTGGATTGCGCTGTTTGATATATTTCGCCGCGGTTGCTCCACCAAAGCCCCCACCAACGACGACAACACGACCTGCTGACTGCTGGGA
>JACCDW010321493.1_pt1 | contig 58250 bp, 37 predicted proteins | sample 7449781 | NCBI WGS metagenome assembly JACCDW01 (sample SAMN15323449, study PRJNA562643) | freshwater metagenome | isolation source: river surface water | place: USA:Blue River Watershed | collected 2017-08-18
ATCCAGCTGCATTCGCTGTTAAGTTATTATTGACCACGGTTGAAGCTGCAGAAAATGTTTTTACTCCGGCAATTGTTTGAGCCGTTGTTAAATCAACCCAAGAAGGAGCAGTCCATGTTGCTGTATTTGTTCCATTCGTAGTTAACACATATCCATTTGTACCAGCTACGTTTGGATAGGTGATTGCTCCTGCAGTGATTGTTCCACTTGTTTTAACATTCGTTAAACTAGTATTGCCTAATTGCATTGTATTATCAGCAGTAGCTACTGCTCCATACCCAATTGCGGTGGCATAATTTAAAGTACCAGAACTTACATCGGCTCCTCTACCAATAATAGTATTGCCTGCTCCTGTTGTGATTACATTACCTGCACTTGCACCTAAAACAGTATTGTATGAAGATGTTGCTGATCTTAAAGTTTGATTTCCTATTGCAGTGTTTTCACCACCTGCAGCTACAGATGCCATTGCTTCTGCGCCCATTGATGTATTACCATAACCAGTTGATAATCCTGATAAATTTGAATAGCCAACACTTGTATTGTTATTGAAACCAGTACCAGTAAATCCTCCCATTGCATTGGACCCAATGGCTGTATTTCTTGCACCGGTTCCAGAACCAAGCGCATTACCACCAATAGCCACGTTTTCGCCAGATTGACCAACACCTCTTCCGAATGTTATGCCATTAACAACAATATCTTTACTAAATGTTTTTACGCCTGCAATAGTTTGATTGGTATTTAAATCCACAAAATTTTGAGTAGAAGTACCAGTGCCACCTTGTGCTACAGATAATACACTCGTCCAAGTTGGCGCACCTGATCCTCCTGAAGTTAATAATTGGCCAGTTGTTCCAGAAGCTGAAAACGAAGTTGTACTAACACTAGATTGATATGGAATTGAACCCGCAGTACCACCAGTTAAGGTTGCCGCGCTGGCGCTACCCCAAGTTGGAGCTGAAGTACCATTAGATAATAAAACTTGACCACTTGTTCCAGGGTTAACAAATCCAGTTGTTCCAGTTGCTGATTGATAAACTAATGCACCAGCAGAACCACCTTGAACATTGGTTGCATTTGTGGCAGTACCATTAAAATTAGTTGCTGTAATAGATGTTTGAGGATCTATTACAAAATTACGAATCACTCTCAATTTATAAGTAGCTTCAGTACCATTACAATGCGCATATGCGTCTTGTAATCGATATGCATTAGCAGCCGTACTTGCACCATTACATTGATTTGATGTCCAATAAAATGTACCATCCGTAGCAGAAGGTAATACACCAATTGCTACTTTATTTGCATACATTTTATCAAATTCTCCTTTATTCGGAATATACCAATCAGAATAAGTTACACCATTTTCTGTTACTTCGTATTCATATGCAGTTTTTACAGCACTTGTATTCACCAAACCATAAGCATTTACTAATTTATTAAAGTTGGATAAACCACCTCCAACAGTAAGATCTGTATTCCCAATTCCAGAAATTCTTGTCCCTGCGTCCAATCTTCCATTATACGCAAGTTCTGTCGATGATACAATAAATCCTTTAATTTTTCCAGCTTCATAACCTGCATCACTTGGTGTCAAGATATACGCCACAACTCCCCCTTGAAAGTTTGAACCTATTGCAGGAGTTGATATACCTGTCGTAATTCCAGATGCTTGTGTTCCAGCGATATTCCTCCATGCAGAACCATTATAAACTTGAACCTCACCTTGTGCACCGTTTGAAACTCCACAATCACTACACATAATTATCAACCCCTTTGCAGGAGAAGCAATTGCATCTCTTTGAGCTAATGTCATTCTTGGAGGTAAGAAGCCCTGTGTTGTTGAGTTAGCCTCTAGGATTGCGGAAGCTGTTGTCGGTGTGTTGGCTCCTGCAACAACTTTTCCAGTAGCAATAATATTACCTGTCCCTGTTAGAGTAATGTTTGTTGTTGTCCCTGCTGATCTAAGACCATTATTAATTTTAACACCATTGGTGAAACGGAAAGTACTATATCCATCGTTATTATCTACGATATCGCCATCACCAGTAAATTCAATACCAGAACCTGTGGCACCAGAAAAATTTAATTGAATATTGTCATTTACAACAATTGGACTAAAAAATCTTTTCATTCCACTAATTGATTGAGCACTATTTGTTATGATACCACCATGCGTCTCACTTGCAGGCGTAAGATTTAATACACCAGAAGTTATCGTCGCTCCGTTAGCATTGGCGGTTGTGGAAATTGTTCCAACCGAGGTCACACCAGTGAAAGTTGTCCAAGTAGGCGCACTAGATGCACCCTGACTTGTTAAAAACTGGCCTGCAGTGCCTGCCAAATTATTTGGTTTTAATGCACCGCTAAAACGGATATTTCCTGTAACATCTAGTTTTTCTGTTGGTGCTGCATTATTGATCCCCACATAACCTCCAGGACTCAACATAGTCATAATATTCACCATTGATGTAGGATTTACAAAAGAATTCATCCTAATATCAAATTTCGTTAAGTTACTTCCACCCTTCATCACAAAATCTACAAAGCCTGGAACTGAAGTTCCATAATACAATGGACGTTTCATACTTAACATTGTTTGTTCGGTAGCATCGTTTGTTTTTCCAATAATACCAACTATAGGTGTTGACACCCCTGATGGTAAATCATTATCAACACCAGGTTGATTGACACCCTCGCCAATTTTCACATTTTTATTCGTGTTGTCCCATGAAAAATTAGGAGTGCTTCCTAATCCAGTAGTCGATGACCAAAATGGCATTTCACCAACAGTTCCAGTTCCAGTTACAGTACCTCCACTTCCACTTGCTGATAAAATACCTGTAGTTGCATCTAATGCCAATCCAGTGCCGATCGCAATTTCACCTGGTGCTCCGGCAGCAGAAGCAGATTTATTTCCCAATAATTTTTGAACAGATATAGATGCAATTTTATCTAATGTCACAGCAGAAGTAGCAATTTTGGCAGAGCTGATTGCATTGTCCGCAATTTTAGTAGTGGTGACTGCATTATCTGCAATTTTTGTATTGGTAACAGCATTAGCACTAATAGTTGTTGCTACAGCACCTGCAGTATTAGTAATGTCTCCAGTCATTGCTGGAAATCTTGCAGCCGCTAAAAGACCTGTCACATTCGTTCCTGATAAATTTACAGGCGCAACAGTTATGGATTGATTTGAAATTGAAAGATAATCTTGTCCAGACAAGGCAACATCACCAGTATTCGTACCAGATACATTCGCATCTGCAGCCACGGTTAATGTTTTATTATTAGTCAAACCGCCAGCTAAAGTAAATCCTGTTGTCACAGCAGTTGGTGTAACCCCATTCACTGATTTATTTGTTAGACTCTCTGAACCTGTTATAGTTGCAAAGCTTCTCGCATCTACAGATCCATCTGCTTTTAAAAATTGCGAAGAAGTTCCACCTTGCTTAATCAAAGAACCTGCAGTTAAACTTCCACCAACTACACCTGCATTACTGATATTAAAATTTGAATTAGCTTGTTGCGTTGTTGTATTAGCAATGTACAAACCACTACCTGCTGGTAAATCTGCACCAGTCAATGCTCTAAAAGTTGGAGTTGCGTCTATCCCGGAAACCGGACCAGCAAATATCGTATTTGCTGCAGCTGTCGCAACACCTGTACCACCTTGTGAAGGGGTCACCAAAGCATTGGTTGTTAAAATAGTTGTACTTGCATCTGGTAAAGTGTACGTTTTTTCAGTACTTGTTGCACCTGCAAATTTTGTATATGCGTTTCCAGTTCCGCCAAAGCTTGATCCAATGACTTGACTTAAATTGGCAGTGCCATCAAAGCTATTTCCATAAATCGTTCTTGCAGTGGCTAGTTTTGTTGCAGTTAATGCGTTTCCAGATAAACTTGCTGTGATTGTTCCAGCAGTAAAATTACCACTTGCATCTCTTGACACAATAGCGTTTGCAGTATTACTAAAGGTTGCAGTTGTTGCAGTATTTAGTACTTTTCCAGCAGTTGCGATGGTCGCTAAATTAGCATCCGTAATTCCAGCAGTGCCAGATAAATTTGCATTTGTTAAACCAGAGATTGTATTTGTTGCTGCAGTAATTGTTTTGTTTGATATTGTTTCAGTACCATCCAAAGTTGCTAAAGTACCTGTTACTGGCAGAATGATTGAAGAGGGAGCAGTAGTTTTAAGTGTGATGGCAGATGCATTTGATCCAGTTGTTCCAGTAATGGTAAATGCAGCACCAGTCAAGAGATTACCACCAAGTGTGATGGTATTTGAATTGGCAATTCCAGTACCACCATTTGCGGGCGCAACCACACCAGTAATTTGACCACCAGAAAAACTTCCCCCAGCAATTGCATCAAGTTGAGCAGTCGTTGCTAATGTTCCACTTGTTGGAATCGTCACATTGGTTGCACCAGTTGTAGTTAAAGTCAAACTGTTATTACCACTGGTTACAAAATTGCCACCAAGGGTTATTGTCTTACCAGTATTATCAATACCCGTACCTCCATTTGATCCCGGTAAAATACCAGTTACAGAACTAGCAGAAATATTACCAATAGCTCTTGTTACAAACTGAGTATTTGCAATAGTTCCATCATTTGAACTCACAATTGGTGTTGGCACTTGAGGTGCGCCAGTAAATGTTGGACTGATTGCTCTAACCACATCTCCTGTACCCGTAGTTGCAACTTCTTCAACAATTCCATTTCCTGCAGATACTCTACCTAATATTTTTCCTGAAGTAACCTCTTGAATTTTAGCATAAGTAATATTACTATTCAATATTTTATTCGTTGTTACCTTATCAGAACCTATCGTTGTTACACCTGCATTGTTGATTGTAACATCACCAGTCATGTCAACAATAGATGCCACATTGTTCACATCTCCCACAATAATTTTTCCGCTCGACATCGAAGAACCCACCGGAGAAACACCAGAAATTGTTGTATTACCCACATTTGTGACTCTACCTTTGGCGTCTACAGTAATAGAAGGAACAGTTGTAGCAGATCCGTATGTGCCAGCTGTCACACCTGTAGTTGCAAGTGTTGTAGCAAAACTTCCTGTACCTGATCCTGTGACATCGCCAGTTAATATAATAGTTTGATCGCCCGTATTCGTTCCACTTAGAGTTGCGTTATTGTTTACCGTTAAAGTTTTAGAAATTGTTCCACCAGCAATTGAAAATCCAGTTGCTAATGATGTAGGTTGTAAACCATTAATAGTTTTATTGGTTAATTGTTCATTTCCTGTTAAGGTAGTTAATGTACCTGTTGTAGGTAAAACTAAATCTGTAGTACCAGTTGTTTTTAATGTAATGTCAGAGGCATTCAATACAGTTGTACCAGTTGTAAACAATGCACCACCTGTATTTATATTTCCACCTAATGTAATGGTCTTTCCAGTATTATTCACACCTGTTCCTCCATTTGCTGCTGAGACAATACCAGTTACATTGGTGGCAGTACCCAAAAGATCTGCCGTGATAGTTCCTGCTGTAAAATTTCCATTGACATCTCTTTTAACAATCGCGTTTGTTGTATTACTTGCTGTAGCTGCATTTGCAAGCATAGTTGCTGCATTAATATTTGTCGCAGAAGCCCCACCAACTTTTTCAACAGTAGGTGCGTCAGCAGTACCTCCTAAGTCATTTGCCAATTGGAGCTTACCCTTTGTGGTGGTGGTTGCATCAGGTGTTGTACTATTAGTAATACTTGCTGCAACAAATGCAGTTGTAGCTAACTGAGTAGAAATATCACCAGTTGTAGCAGTTGGCGCAGTTGGTATACCTGTTAATGCAGGAGATGCCAAAGGTGCTTTTAAATCTAAAGAGGCAATTGTATTTGATCTAATTGCATAGGGCAATAGCATGTTTGCCGTATCTGAAAAATTCACTTTCAAACCCAATCTGGCATCCGACGCCGTCTTATTATAATACTTAGATAACATAGTTGCCGTGTCTGCAATATTTACTTTTGCGTTAATAGATGCTTCTGTATTAGATCTTATCGCATAAGGCAATAACATAGATGATGTATCACTAATATTAAGTTTTAAACCTACATTATTTGTGACATTTGCAGCTAAAGCATAAGGCGATAACATTGTAGCGGTATCATTAATATTTACTTTTGTATTAATAGATGCCTCAGTATTGGATCTTATTGCATATGGAGATAACATATTTGCAGTATCTGCATTATTCACTTTTAAACTTAATCTTGCATCAGTAGCAGTCTTGTTATAATAGTTAGATAACATTGTAGCCGTATCTGATATGTTCAATTTTTGACCAACATTATTTGTAACATTTGCAGCTAAAGCATAAGGCAATAACATCGCAGCTGTATCAAGAATGTTAACTTTTGCGTTTATAGAAGCTTCTGTATTAGATCTGATTGCATAAGGCAATAACATCGCAGCTGTATCTGAACTATTTACTTTCAATGCTTCTGCGGCCAATGCTCTAGTCTTTTCGGCATTAATGCTTACAATGGTATTCGAACGGATCGCATAGGGCAATAGCATAGCAGAAGTGTCTGCAATATTTACCTTTTGATTTAATCTAGCATTAACAGCTGTTTTATTATAATAACTGGAAAGCATCGCCGATGTATCTGTGTAATTCACTTTTGTATCTAAACTCTCAATGGTATTGGAACGTATTGCATAAGGTAATAACATAGCAGAGGTGTCTGCAATATTGACTTTCAAATTCTCTTCTGCAATCGCTCTACTTTTTTCTGCATTGATACTAGCAATGGTATTTGAGCGAATCGCATAAGGCAACAACATAGCAGAAGTATCCGAAATATTCACTTTTGCATCTAAGCTCTCAATGGTATTGGAGCGTATCGCATAAGGCAATAACATAGCAGAAGTGTCTGCAATATTGACTTTTAAATTCTCCTCTGCAATCGCTCTGTTTTTTTCTGTATTGATACTCGCAATGGTATTCGAACGGATGGCATACGGTAATAACATCGAAGATGTATCCGTATAATTCACTTTTGCATCTAGGCTCTCAATGGTATTAGAACGAATTGCATAAGGCAATAACATAGCGGAGGTATCTGCAATATTTACCTTTAGATTCAACCTAGCATTGGCTGCAGTCTTGTTGTAATAGCTTGACAACATCGAAGCTGTATCTGTATATTTAACACCTGTAATGGCAACAAGGTAAGGTGCAATGATTCCAGGAATTTGTGCAGAATCTAATTTAACATCAATTCGTTTAGATAAATTAGCAGTATCTATTTTTCGCAAATAAGGGGTCAACATCGTCCCTGTATCTGCTATATTTAATTTCAGTGCAGTAGAATTTCCAGAAGAAACTCCTAATGCATCAATACGATTAGAAAGTGAAATAGTGTCAGCTGCAATGCGATCTGACACATACTTAGTATTTGCCAATAAACCAGTTGTAGGTAAACTAATATTGCTTACCCCAGTCGTTGTAATAGTTAAATCACCAACCCCTTTAAAATTTAAACTCTGCGCAAGTGTAATAGTTTTACCATCATTATTTACACCAGTACCACCTTTTGAACCTGGTACAATTGTACTAATTGACATTGCAGAATCAGCCACAAGAGATCTTGAAGCAAAAAGAGCATACGGTACACTCCATAATTGAGAAGTGCCCATATCTTGATATTCATTATCAGGAGACCAACCCGGTGTTGGCAATGATGGCTCAATCGCTATCTTAATATTTACGAAATAAAAATCTGCATCCCAATCGATTGCCGATAAGCCAGTAGCACCAGCATTTCTAGTTCCTTTTCCAATAACTAAAGTAAAAATGCCATCATCTGAGGAAACAACTTTAAAAGATTCAGCATAAGCAACAGTACCTGTAGCTGTTCCCTTTAGTAAGGATACTTTTGCATAAATATTCCTACCTGCAGCTCCATTCCCATTGGCATCTCTTGCAACAGCTTGAAATAAAATACCATCAGGTGTAAGCTGTGCAGAAGCAAAATGACTTACTGCAATAAGACAAACCATTAAAACAAAATGTAATTTTTTAAACATATATAAATTCTTTATTATTCGGATAATTTTGAAGGCCTGGCTCAATAGCATTATGAAAAATTCTTTTTTAATATATTTTTACTTGCTTCCTTATGTCCTGCTAAAAGCGTGTTGAACTCTTTACTTGAAGAAAAGCCACAAAGTGAAATGATAGACTGAATTGGAAGTTCAGCATTTACAGGATTGGTAAACTCATCCCAAAAATGTTGAAAACGGTACATGTCTCTTAGTTGCTCAAAACCCATAGTATGATGGTTAAAAGACAATAGTTCCAAATCCGCATTAGAAATATTCAAAATACGAGACAAGTCATCTGCTGAAGCTGATTTGTGTAGATAGTACTTATTGATAAAGAAATGATGGTCAAATAGCACTTTAATACGGTGCTCCTTTTTGCCGAATCTCTTAATAATAAATAGTTTCATTTTGTAAAATAATAGCATGGTTTCTGGTTCATATTTGGGTGCAATATTGAACGATTTAACATTAAATTCAAATAGTAACAGAAACGCTGAAAATATTGGTGAAAAAGAATATGAATCATTATATATCAATTCTTTATACATTAATTATATAATAATTTATTACAAAAAAAAGGGGGGTTAAAAGTCCATTTTTAGCATAAAAAAAGAGTGCAAGTGCACCCTTTTTAAAAAGAAAAAAAACTTCGTTAAAACTAGACGGCTATTGCATCCATAATATCAGATGGATTACCACCATGAAACTTTTTAAATGGCTTGTATAAATGTTGTCTGGAAGAAAATCCAGCTTCTTTTGCCAGAGCATCAATCGTGAAGTTGAGATACTTAGGATTATGAATGATATCAATAAAATAATCTACTCTATTCTTATTGACTAAGTCGTTAAATGTCATTGAATACTTATAGTAGATGAATTTATATAAATCATTACTACTGATATTTAATATTTTAGCTAAATTTTCTAATGAGGCATCATTTTGTACAAAATACAACTTGGTATAAAATTCATTGATAAACTCAAGTTCACTTATGGCAAATTCTGAATCTCGGTTAAAATTGTTACCAAAAGATATTTTTAAAGCAGAGCGGTTTAAAAAAGCAGGTCTGTAAAATACAAAAAATAAAATAATTAGAAACGCCAAAATAGAAAAAACATAAGATAGTATATCTGATATTTTAAAAAATGACAATGGAGCGAAAACAATGAACATCAACAGTGTAAAGTAAATGAGCAATTTTGACCAAACTTTAATTTTATCAAAATAAATATTTTGATGCTGTTCTTTGAAGACCACCCAAGTAGTCGTGTAGGCCATTGCTGCTAAAAATGCAAACGTGATTAGAATTCTATAAATATTTAAATATAGAGGAAATTGTATCTTAGTCTTCATCAACATGAGTAAGGCTCTCTGATCATTGATATTGAATAATTCAGGGTAACTGATAATATAATTGAACAATAAAACCTCATAAATCACATAAAATACACCAATAACATTAACTATTTTTTGAAACTTAGGTATATACAAGATGGTAAAAACATTAATAATCGCATAGGAGATAACTCCCTTAAGCATAGAAGTCGCAAACAAAAAATAATTTGAAGGCATATCAATTGTGAAAATTAATGCATTCAATCCAGCGCCTAAGGCAAGTATAGAAAGATATATTTTTAGGATAATTGGTCGTTTGAATTTGACCATTAAATCTGCAAAGACAATGAGTGAAAATACAAAAATTGAAAAATATATCTTATTAATGATTTCCATGATATTTGAAACTATTCTAATGTAAAAATATTACTTTAAATCGACTAAAGTCTATTAATTTGATATTATAAAAAAGTATTCATATTTAGTAGTGGTATTCAACAACTTTAAATTCAATTGAGCAGAATTCACTTCAACTATCTCGTACTTACTTGTCAGCTTTGTTGTAGCGAGTGCGCCAGTGGTTACATGATTTAAAGCATTTAACTCCGATATTTCCCATGTACCTGCAAAACCATCACTATCAATATAAGCGCCACTATGATAAAATTTCTTAGTGTACTTTTTTTGATTTGTAGTTAAAGCATAAGCCTTACCATCAACTGCCATTGAATCTAATTTCCAAATTTTGAACGTATTCTGGAAGCTTCCAGTTCCTCCAACTAAGTGCCTTTGAAAATCTATATCACTAGCTACCTCTTCCTTCGTACATGAAACCAATGTACTTAGTATCAAAAAGCTAATTACAAATTTTGGAATGGAAATTCTATTAAAAGAAAAAATCGATTTCATACAATTACATTACTATTTAAATAATCTTCTAGAAAAGAAAATACCAAAATTGACCCAACCATCAGAAGGTTTTGTAGGGCTATTTCTCAATTGTCCTTTCGTGACTGTTCTTGAAGTTGGATTAGAAAAATATACTGCAGCGGCAGCATCTGTTTTTGTCTTCTCTAATAAAGACAAGGCATTTGGATAAGGATCAGGACCAACATCATCTAAATAATCAGACATACTTTTATGGAATGCAAAATGAATACCTACACTATTGAATCTAGACAGTTGATACTTTACTTTAAAATGGAAGAAATACCCCAAAGCCATCAATGAATAAGGTTTACCTGCACTGTCTATAAACTGTCCACCAGTACCTAAAGGTTGCAAATTATATTCTTTCCCTTTATACACACCGGTTGGATTGAATGTGGCCACATCTAAGCCAAAACCAATTGATGGTCGAATTCTTCTAGCTTTTGAATACAATCTATTATCTACAAAATCATACTGAACAGAAGGTGATATACTCAACATAGAAGTGCTAAATTTCATACCACGTGCAATCTGTTCATTGTTATTAGACAAATAATCGGAGTTACTTAATTTGAAGCTAGCTACTGTTAATGATGCACTCAAATTTGAAAAAATTGTATAATTAACTTGTAATGCATTGTATAAATTGATATCATTACTAAGTAAATTTTTATTGCTAATGGTACCAGTAAAAATGGCACCACCACTTAATAAACCAACCTCGATCTTACTTTTTAATGGTGCTTCAATTTTCTGAAAAATATTCTTAAGTGAATCCATCTCTCTTGGAGGAGTCTTTAAACTATCTTCAGATTTTTTTTCTTTAATTAAATCAGCCAAAAGCTTTCTACGTCTTAAGTCGTTTAAATAATTGACATAACCTACTTTGATTTCAGGTGTTGCTTTCCCATTTACATCTACTATACCTGATAAATTGTAATAACCTATCTTTTTTGCAGCATTAGCAGTTTTTGTGATAGTGATTTTATTAGAAAGATCATTCACTGCTTGAATTGAGAATGTCAAGGTTGTATCTGTTCTTTTTAAGGTACTGTCGTCTTTAAAATAAATGTATCCCAATCTTAGATTATTAAAATCTAATTTATTATTTGACAATAATTTAAAAGATTTAAAACTCTCTTTAACAATAATCGAATCTGGTATTTCCAGGTCTGATTCTCCATTCAATATTGAAAAAACATGGGCTGGAGCTTTCGCATCTGGCGCAGTTAAAAAAGGTTCAATATTTATTTTAGGAGAATTGTAATTTAAAGTCTGGTCATAGATGCCTTTAAAAATACCCACCTTGGAATTTGCTCCCCAATAGTTATTGGATAAATCAAATGTTTTATCTGTACCATAAACACCAAAATTTGCCACGTGCACAATTGTATCACTAAGATTATCGATTAAGTAATTTGATACAAATGAATTGCCGGTTAATTTAGCACTATGCTTTGAAAAAAGTTGATCAACTCTTCCATAAATGAGATTTGTTGAAATATTATAATTCTTAAATCCATAAACAGCATTATTCACAAAAGCATTATTACTAATTTCGTATTTAACATGATCACTTTTTAAATCCTCAAAGTATAAAGCTGCATTATTCCCTGTGAATAGATTATGTGAAATTCTAAAATTTACAAAGTCTTCCGACTGATTAAAATTAAAAGGAGGATTGAGTACTTGAATGACAGATATCTTACCAGTATTACCAATAAACTGGTTATCACTTATATTCACGCTTGCACGTTTCCAGCCAAAATCAAAGAAGATAGGTAATTGCAAACCAGTAAAAACAACATTGGTTATATTAACTGGGCTTGCATCCACATTTTTAATGATTAAGCCTACACCTTCTTTTTTACTTTTACCTGAAAAAACAATATCAAGATTACGACCCACCATTTCAATACCACTTTCACAAACAAGCACTCCAGGTTCGATAAATTCAATCATAGCACCAGGCTCTACTACTAATTTACCCGTAACTGTAACAACGTCTTTTATAACATGTTTTCCAGTTGCAATGGTTAATTTATCATAGTTGCCAGCCAATGTGTCTTGCGCTTGCAATACATTAAAAGAAAGACAGGCAAAAAAACATATTCCAAAAATCCTTTTCATTAATCGATTATTTTATAAATAATAGGAGCTGATGTTCTTGTAGAACCATCAATTAAAGAGATATTGACATTGTCAAAAATCAATAAGTCATTCTTTTTCAAGGCACCTAAAACCTTTTGAGTAGGTGACTGAAACAGTTCCCCATAATTACTAACAGACTCCTCTTCCTTACCGTTATGTATTCTAATCACTTTAAAACTATTGATACGACCTGGGAAGAAGTTCAAATTGTTGATTTCTAATTTTGCCTCTAACCTTTCAGAAGACAGCAAATCTTTTACACTGATTGTATAGCTACTTAAGTTATCGCCCTTCACTCTCACTACTGGATCAGGTATAGGATTCACCATGATGCGCTTCTCAAAAAGAACTTTTTTATTTGCATTTCTTAAATCATAAAAACGAAGTAAATACTCTCCAGTTTTATTAAATACTACTCTGTAATTTTTATCTCCTTTTATCAAATTAACCTTAGGAGAGATATCCACATCAAAATCGGTACCCATCATGAAATCGAAGTCTCTTAATAAAGTATTATTTAAGCCGACAAAGATATTTTCGGTATGTAGTGAGTTCAGTATTTTCTTAAATAATTCATCATATACCTCATCCGTTATATTGACTACTTTTTGCCCTGGCTTAATGATGTCCTCTTCCTTGTATTCTTTTACAGAAGCTTTTAGAACATATAGCTTGGGATTAAATTGAGAGAAGTAAGTAGGCATATACCCAATTTCAGCCAATGCTGCTTCTTGATATAATAACTGTGTTTTAGTAATTAATAGTTTAATACGCTCAAGCTGCATATAACTTATTGCAGTAGGCTTGTGCATGAATAAATAATACTGCCAATCTTCCTCTTTACCTTTTATAGTTGTTACTGTTCTTTTTAAAGGAATAATATCATCTAATGAAGATGCTAACTTAAAAGGTGATTTTTTAATGAAATCAGATAATTCAAATAAATCTTTATCCAATAGTACCACACCTTTATCGCTTTTTAAAATTTTCTCAACAAGGTTTCTACTATTAAATTGTTTAAAAATATCTGTCTTCTCTTTTACAAATTCACTGTCAACGTGTTGTATTACACTATTCACAACTTCATAGCTTTTCACTAATCTAGATCTGATTTTTAAATAGCTAATAGCCTTAGGGCTTTTGTTAATAAGAGGCAGGTTATCTGTAATAATCTTATTACTAATTGCCACTTTTTTCAACTCTTCTTTTTCAAGTGACTGAAATGACTTAATAGTATAGATATTAGAATCCAATACCGATATCTTGATATTAATTACAGAGAAGCAAATAAATACGATGTACAAAAGACTTATAATCTGGTATCTTTTGACGTCTACGTGTCCTTCGGCCATATACTAGAATTTATAAATTAACTGTACTGCTTGTATAATAAAATGAATGCCAACTGAGCGCCACCAGCCACAGTATTGGTTTTTGCCAAATGGTAATTCAATTTATTGTATACCTCTTTTTTAGAGTCTTGTTCTTTTAAATTGAATAATTCTAATAATTTAGATTTATTAGCAATACCATCTGTTGCAAGTTTTTCAATTAGATGATTGAAATAATTTAAATTCTCCAATTCACCATTCAAGAATATATCTTTCAGAACAACACTATACTCATTTTTTGGACCAAAGTAAATAGTATCAGCATAACTATTAACGACATCAGCAAATGTGATTGTTAAATTATCATTTACTTGAATTTCAACAATTGAATTCAATAAATCTTGAGCAATTGCTTGATCAGCAAAAGTTGCAGCTAATTTCGTCAATGTCTTTAAATACACATAACCTGCATCATTTTGCGTATTGTACTTTATCTTTTTAAACTTATTAAATAATTTCTTTTTAGTATCGTCTTGTTTGCTAGCAAGTGCTTCAGATAAAGAAATAAATTCAGCTTCATTCTTGATATTCACTTTCTGGATTAAATAATCTACCAAGAATTGATCTTTTAACTTAATAATTGATTTTAAACAATCTACATTAGGACTAACGATTAATTCATTCTTATAGAATGATTGACAATGAGCTAAAATAGCTTCATCTTCCCCACCAAAAATGATCGTTTCTTTAGCTTGCTTAGACCTTATAATAATATCTGGACCAACTAACTCTAAAATAAAATGCTCAAAAAAGTTGGTTACTTTAATGACTTCAAAAGCTTTACAAATCACTTCTACATCATGTACTTCTAAAGTTGATGGACCAACTAGTTCTAATTCTGTAATTTCTGGAACAGGAATTTTTACGGGGAACTGTGCTAAGAAAGGAAGTGATTCTTTTGTTGGGACTTTTTTATTGAATAAGGTCTTGAACAAATTACTTATATGATTGTACTCTTCCGTAGATAATCTATTCCAATCAGGCTGATAAAAAAGATCTTTAGACAGGCTTAGGATATCCAATTGCTCTAATTGCCACAATGTATTAGATGCATTTGCAGAAGCATTATTTGAAGGAGCTGTAATTTGAATTTGAGATGGAACAGACTTTGGAGTCTCCTCAACAGCTTGACTTGTATAAATAGGTGCGGTTGGCGCTTGTATATCTATAGCTAGTTTTGTAGTTGTATTATCAGGATAGCTAGTAGAAGCTACTTTCAAGCTATTAGTAGAAGTCGGTGCAATAGGAGTTGAGGTATCAGCACCTCCGGTTTGGATATTTACAAAAGTATCACCTACACCATTTCCCCCAATACCGGCAGCATTGGTTGCCAAGTTGCCCAAGCCATCAGCAACTTTAGCAAGTGTAGCCTCGGTAGCAACTTCTTGTTTTTCTTCTACTTCCACATATTTGATTGCAGAAACGCCAAAAACGACCGCTTCAATACTCAAACCAAGGGTAATTAGTAAATCTTGGGCAGGCCATTCTAATAATTTAGCAATAACCCCAATTAAAATAACCACAGCAGCACCGCTGTAAAAAAGGTTAAAAATGTCTAGTTTCTTTTTTTTCATAAAAGTAGATTGTTGGATAACAGTCTACAATATCGAACTAGGGGGATGGTTGACCAAAAAAGGGGAGCAAATAGAGAAAATTCGGTGTAAAGAAATATGATTCGCTGATTATCAAATATTTACAAAATATAAATAATTTAAATTTTATAAAAAAATCATCATGTAACTTCAAAAAATATGAGTAAAATTACCCGCGAAAGGCATGATTTAGAAAATTAACTGAGCCGAAATTGAGGATTATTCGGGTAAAATTGCTGAATCAATCAAGTCAGATGGATTACCCCCGTGAAACTTTTTAAAAGGCTTATTGAGATGCTGTCTAGAACTAAAGCCCACTTCCCTAGCCAGGGCGTCAATGGTATAATTATGGTATGCTGGGTCTTGAACAATCTCAAAAAAGTAGTTCACCCTATTTTTATTGACCAGGTCGCTAAAAGACATGGCATACTTTTTTTGAATGAAATGAGAAAGGTTTTGAGAACTTACTTTAAGTTGATTGGCTAGCCCCTCAAGTGAGGCGTCTTTTTTAGCAAAATATTTTTGCTCTTGGAAATGATTTAAGAAAACCAATTCGTCTATTTCTGTCTCTTGTTCTAAATTAAATTTGTGTCCAAACGCTATTTTCTTTGCTGCAGTGTTCAAAAAAGCTGGACGTTTCAAAACCAATAACAAAATAAAATAGCCGATAAAAATTGTAAGAATATTTGCCCAAAAAGTTCGATCTGTTGTAAATCCTATCAAAATATTTGAAACGATGACTATAATAGTTAAAATAAGTAGTGCGGTAGTCCAGGTTCTTATTTTTTCGTAATATAAGTTGTTTAGATTTAATTTTTTATAAATCACATACCAAAAATAAATGAAGTGTGTGGCTATGAGAAAAAGGAAGGAAAGCCTTACTATTCTTACAATAGGGGTGATTTGAATATTCAATCTATTGTCAATTGAGAGGTACTTGAATTGATTTAAAAAAGGATGGCTAGGAAATACATTTTTATTTACTAATAGTAAAAAAAAGGTGGTGCAAATAATACTCAATGAAAATCCAAGTGTCCATCTTTTAAATTTTGGGAAATAAAGAATCGAAAAAATATTCAACAGAGAAATACCTAAACAAGATTTAAAAAAAGCAATAAAATAAACATAATTAATCGCGGAAAAAGAGTTAATCAACCCTACTATACCAGCAGATAGAGGTATTAATAAAAAGAAAAACTTCAAATCTCTGCCATTCCTAAATTTAACCAATACATCGACAAAGGCGATGAATGCCAACACAACTAAAGCAAAATATAAATTAGAGAATACAGACATTGTCATGCGTTCAAAGGTATCTGTTTTGGATATATACTACCAACCAGAAATAGCCAAAATCTCAGCAGTATGGTCTTTAGTATCTGGTTTTTCTATAATATGTTGTACTAAACCAGCCTCGTCAATCAAAAAAGTCGTTCTAGTGGTACCCATATAAGTCTTTCCCATGAATTTCTTCTGGCCCCAAAGATTGTACTTATCAACGATTTTCTTGTCCTCGTCCGCAATTAAAGAGAAAGGAAGCTCGTATTTGTCAATGAATTTAACGTGAGAAGCTACAGAGTCTACACTTACACCTAAAATAGCTATCCCCTTCTTTATCAATTTCTTATAATTATCACGCAAATTGCAAGCCTGAGCAGTACAACCAGGCGTATCGTCTTTTGGGTAGAAATATAAAACCAATTTTTGCCCTTTAAAATCGGCTATTGAGACCGTTTTTCCGTGTTGATCAACGCCTTTGAAGGCAGGTGCCTTAGCCCCTTCTTTAATAACTGCCATAACATATAGTATTGCGGTGAAGATACGAATTAAAAAGGACAAAATTGTTTGGCTCAATATGGGTCGAATGCGGGCAAAAATTTGTAGGTTTGCGCAATTTATATTTTTGTACACATGCCTAGAGACACATCCATCAAATCGGTATTAATAGTAGGTTCTGGACCCATTATCATTGGACAAGCCTGCGAATTTGACTATTCTGGATCACAAGCCGCTCGATCATTAAGAGAAGAAGGAATTAAAGTGATTTTGATCAATAGCAATCCAGCGACCATCATGACAGATCCAATGATGGCAGATAAAGTGTATTTATTACCATTGACGATCGAAAGTCTTGAACAAATTTTAAAAGAAAATCAAATTGATGCAGTCTTGCCAACCATGGGCGGACAAACGGCGTTGAACTTATGTAAGGAAGCAGACGAATTAGGCATCTGGGAGCAATATAATTGTAGAATGATTGGGGTGGATGTCGCTGCAATCAATACAGCAGAGGACAGAGAATTATTTAGACAATTGATGGTGAAGATTGGTATGGCTGTAGCACCAAGTAGAGTGGCGAATAGCTTTTTAGAAGGAAAAGAATTTGCACAAGTGATTGGTTTTCCATTGGTAATTCGCCCATCTTTTACTTTAGGAGGAACAGGAGGTGGATTTGTACATGATGCAAGTGAATTAGATGCTGCTTTAGAAAAAGGATTAAAGGCATCCCCAATGCACGAAGTATTGGTAGAGAAAGCAGTGTTGGGATGGAAAGAATACGAATTAGAATTATTAAGAGATCAAGCGGATAACGTAGTCATTATATGTACTGTCGAGAACTTGGATCCAATGGGTGTGCACACGGGAGATTCCATTACAGTCGCACCAGCAATGACATTGAGCGATACAGCATTTCAAGAAATGCGTAACAAAGCCATGTTGATGATGCGAAGTTTAGGAAATTTTTCGGGAGGATGTAATGTGCAGTTTGCATTGAATCCAGAAACAGAGGAATTGATTGCAGTGGAAATTAATCCACGTGTATCAAGATCTTCTGCATTGGCTTCGAAAGCAACAGGATATCCAATTGCAAAAATTGCTGCAAAGTTGGCGATCGGATATCACTTAGATGAATTAAAAAATCAGATCACACAAACTACTTCAGCTTATTTTGAACCAGCTTTGGATTATGTAATTGTAAAAGTGCCAAGATGGAACTTTGATAAATTCAAAGGAGCGAATGATACATTAGGATTACAAATGAAGAGTGTAGGTGAAGTCATGGCGATAGGAAGAAGTTTTACTGAAGCCATTCAGAAAGCATGTCAATCATTAGAGAACGAAGCGATAGGATTGGGCTATTACGGAAAGAGTTTGATGAAGAACGAAGAATTGATGGAATACATCAAGACACCAAAATGGGATCGTATCTTCAGAATCAAAGATGCATTGATGCAAGGATCCACAGTAAGATCCATTGCAGCAGCAACGGGTATCGACAACTGGTTCTTATACCAAATCAGAATCATCTGTGATATAGAAAAAGAAATTGCTAAATACAATTTAGAAACTTTGCCAACAGAAACATTAAAAGAAGCTAAGAAGCATGGTTTTAGTGATTTACAAATTGCCAAAGTATTACAAGGAAAAGTGTCAGACGACGAAGTGTATGAAAAAAGAAAAGCATTGGGCATAACAAGAGTCTACAAAATGGTAGATACTTGTGCGGCAGAGTTTGAAGCAAAGACGCCTTACTTCTATTCTACATTCGAAAATTAAAAAATTAACAACGTATAACCTTACTAACATGAACGCAAAAGACATCGTAGTACAAAACGAAAAAGAAACAAGAGCGGGATTTGGAGATGGTATTTTAGAAATCGCTAGAGAAAATAAAGAGGTAGTAGTATTGACTGCAGATTTAGCAGGTTCTTTTAAATTAGGACCTTTGATGAAAGAAATGCCAGAGCGCTTCATTGAAGTAGGTATTGCAGAAGCCAATATGATTGGTATTGCAGCGGGCTTAACCATTGGAGGAAAAATTCCGTACACCACTACATTTGCAGGATTTAGTACAGGACGCGTGTATGATCAGATTAGACAAAGTGTTGCCTACTCAGATAAGAATGTAAAAATTTGTGCATCACATGCTGGACTAACTTTAGGAGAAGATGGTGCAACACACCAAATTCTAGAAGATATAGGTTTGATGAAAATGTTACCTGGCATGACAGTGATTGTACCATGTGACTACAACCAAACAAAGGCTGCAACAAAAATGATTGCAGGATATGAAGGACCAGTTTATTTAAGATTTGGTAGACCAAAATGGCCCAACTTCACTAAAGAAGATGGATCAGATTTTGTGATTGGCAAAGCACAGATTTTAGCAGAAGGAACAGATGTAACGATTGTTGCATGTGGACACCTTGTTTGGAAATCGATTGAAGCAGCAAAACAATTAGAAGCAGAAGGCATCAGTGTAGAAGTGATCAACTTACATACCATTAAACCATTTGATGAAGCAGCCATCATCAACAGCTTAAAGAAAACAGGTTGTGTGGTTACCGCAGAAGAACATAATGTCATTGGTGGTATGGGAGATGTAGTAGCACAAGCTGCTGCAAAGCATTATCCAGTTCCAGTAGAATTCATTGGGACACAAGATACATTTGGAGAAAGTGGAACACCGAATCAATTGTTAACGAAGTACGGATTGGATGCAGTGAACATTGTTGCTGCAGCAAAGAAAGTAATGTCAAGAAAGAAGTAATTTTTGTATTTTCCAAAAGATAAATACTAAAATTATTCTCCTCTAATGATTTTAAAAAACCCGAAGCAAGCTTCGGGTTTTTTGTTACTATATAATTATTTTAAGGAGCTAATCTCACTTTTACCCAATGTCCATTGTCGTGCAATGTATATTGAAGACGATCATGTAAACGAGAACTACGTCCTTGCCAGAATTCCATTTCAGTAGGATGAATGATATACCCACCCCAATCTGGAGGTAGCGGGATGATGCCTTCTTTAAATTTCTCGGCATTTTCAGCTACAAGGTCTTCTAAGAATTCTCTGTCAGGAATGATCCTGCTTTGTGGTGAGGACCAAGCCCCTACTTGGCTACCAATGGGTCTGGAGTGAAAATAAGTTTCACTTTCTTCCTTACTGATCTTTTTAATGGTACCAGTAATGCGCACTTGACGTTCCAATTCTTTCCAGAAAAAGTTCATCGCCACATGCGGATGTAAGTCAATGTCTTGACCTTTTGCAGAAGCATAGTTGGTAAAGAACATAAAACCTTCAGGTGTATATCCTTTTAATAAAACTACACGAGAAGCAGGTGTGCCATTTGCTTTTACTGTAGAAAGTATGAAGGCATTCACTTCGTCAATATTACTTTCAACAGCGTCATTCCACCAAATCGTAAATTGATCCATTGGATGTTCCATGCTAGTTGCTTCATCTAAAGAGGCTAACTGATAGTCACGGCGAATGTCTGCAATATCTCTATTCATAAAAGTGAATTTAAAACAAAATTAACCCCTTTAGTTTGAACTCTGGTTCATTGACTTAGTGGCATATATAATATTCACTACAGAGAGCAATAATAACATGCCTACTAATTGATGTATTTGAGCTATCCATTCAAAATTACCCCAAGTGCCCGGAATGATATTTTTACTCGTCAACACGGATAACACGCCAAGTAAAACTTGCAAAAGCACTAGGTACAAAGGCAATAATTTAACATTACTCCAAAACAAGTTCCCTTGTATTTTGCGCATTTGTGCTACCCAATAGATAATAACCACTAACAAAATATAGGCTAACCCACGATGTACAAAATGAATCCAAGTGGTATTGTCAATGGCATTTAAAAAGAAGCTTTCTTTACCCATTAAATGCGTAGGGATCCACTCACCATTAATAGTGGGCCAAGTACTTGCCACGTTCGCAGCTTTATGTCCCGCCATTAAGGCGCCATAGATCAATTGAAAAAATAACAAACCAAGTATCACCCAAGCCCAAATACGAAAGCCTTTCATACTAGCTTGTGCCTCGATACTTAAATGTTCTTTAGCCACTGGTTTAACTTTTAAAGAAAGTGCAAACCAATACGTATAAGACAATAAGCCCAATGCAAAAATAAAATGCAATGCCAAACGAGTAGGCTTAACATATACCGCATCCCCTTCTAAACCACTCGCCACCATGATCCAGCCAATAGCACCTTGTAAAGCACCCAAGAAAAATAAAATCACCAAGGGACGAATCATCGCAGGTTGAAAATATTTTTTCACTAAGAAATAAATAAATCCAAAAGCAAAAACCAAGCCAATGGTACGCGCCCACAAGCGATGGAACCATTCCCAAAAAAAGATGAACTTAAAATTATCAATGGTGAAATCGAAATTCAATAATTGAAACTGAGGAGTTGTTTTATATTTTTCAAAAAGGGCTTGCCAAGCAGCTTGATTGAGTGGCGGCAAAGTACCAGTCACCACATCCCACTCTGTGATTGATAAGCCACTACCGGTTAAACGAGTAATGCCCCCAAGTGCAATTTGCACGATGGTCATGGCTACACCAAGGATGAGCCAATTGGCTACTGCGCGCGTTTTTTTGTCTTGTAATTCCATAGATCTAACTTAATACCACAAAGTTACTAAGTAAAAGTACAAGGAGTGATAAATCAATGTAAGAATCAAGGTCTAAAATCAGATTGATTTTGCTTTGTGAAAAAGAATAAAGCGATCTACTCTAGAACTTGAACAAAATTGAATGTACTTCAGAACTTTAGTATCGATTGACTTTGATATATTTGAACTGAATAAATAAGTACACTTGATTAAGCTCCTCAATTATTATCAATCCGAAAAACTAGAAGCTGGCTGCGACGAAGCAGGCAGGGGTTGCTATGCAGGTCCTGTATTTGCAGCAGCCGTCATCTTGCCCAAGGATTTTTACCATCCATTGATTAATGATAGCAAGAAATTAAGTGAAAAGCAGCGAGCAGCATTGGCTCCTATTATAAAGGATGCCGCCATCGCATGGGCGATTGGCTCACAGACACCGGCAGAGATAGACGAGATTAATATCTTAAAAGCAAGTATCAAGAGCATGCATCTTGCACTAGATCAATTAAAGAAGCGACCACAATTTATTGCAGTGGATGGCAATCGATTTTACCCTTATAAAAAAGTACCCCATCAAACCATCATTAAGGGCGATGGGCTATATGCCCATATAGCCGCCGCCAGTATCCTTGCAAAAACCGCACGTGATAGTTATATGATTGAGTTGCACAAAAAGTACCCGCAGTATGGATGGGATCAAAATAAAGGATACGGCACCGCTGCGCATCGCGCAGCCATCGCCCTTCATGGTCTTTGTGATGAACACCGAAAAAGTTTCAAGATTTAATAGTCCCAAACGCCAGCACCTTGGCGAATCACATGGTATTCATCTGTTGTGCAATCCACCACTGTAGAAGGGTTCACGCCACCAATACCACCATCCACAACCATATCAATTTGTTTCCCCCAGTTGTCATAAATCACTTCAGGGTCGGTATACTCTTCTACTTCATCACCCGGAAAACTAGCCGACAAAATAGGATGCCCTACTATTTTAATAATGGAGAGGGCAATTAAATTATCAGGGATACGAAGGCCAATTGTTTTTTTCTTAGACTGTAAAATTTTAGGCACTTCTTTACTAGCAGGTAAAATAAAAGTGAAGGGGCCAGGAAGTGCTTTTTTTAAAATACGAAACAAACTATTGTCAATACTCTTTGCATATAAACTTAAGTCACTGAGATCGGCACAAATAAAACTAAGGTTTGCTTTCTCAGGATCCACTTTTTTAATGGCACATATTTTCTCAATCGCATCATGTTTAAAAATAGAACAACCCAATCCATAAATGGTATCCGTGGGATACGCAATAATACCGCCAGATTGAAGACAATCAGCTACCATAGAAAGTTGTCTAGGCTGAGGATGTGTGGGATGAATTTGAATGAGCATATAGTTGTTAGGTATAAATACCTAATTTGATTCCCCTAAAAATAGGTTTAATTTGGTAAAACGAAAGCATGTTTCCAATCATCTACCTAGAAGAAAAAATACTGATCAGAAACGCAGTGGTAGCAAGTATTGAACAACAGGAGGGCTGCAAAGTCATCTACCACACTGGATCAACAGAAGCAATGCAGGACTTTATAGAAAATACAAAAGACACCATCCCACTCTGCATTTTATCCGACAACTATGGACACCAAGTTTTACTAAAAATCATACAAGCAATACGCGCAAGGAATTCTTACACGTATATTTTATTAAAGTCCAACGAAAAACAAATCAACTCTATTTGTTATCTCATGAAACACGGACTCAATGGTATTTTTTTCACAGATGAACCCATGATCGATCTTAAACAATGTGTGTTAAGAAAAACTAAGTTTAATTTATCAGCAGACAAGTGCAAGCTCATCACAAAAAATGTATTACAAGGTATAGACATCAAAGCGTTGAATTACAATAAAAATCCATTGACAGCAAATGAGGTACAATTTATACAAGCCTGCACCAAGGATTATAGTTACGAAGAGATCGCAGCTTACTTACAAAAAAGTGTGTATACCATCTACGGCTATAGAGATCGAATTTTTAAAAAGTTAGCCGTAAAACAAAGGACCGCCATGGTGATGACAGCCCTTAAAAGAAATTATATCGATCTGTGAAATTATAGAATCTCCCAGGTTTCTTTACCACGAATTAATTTATCTAAATCGCCCATGCCTTTGCTGGTCATTGCTTCCTCTACTTGCAAAGCCATCATATCTTCATAACAAGGACGATCAGCAGAATAGAACACGCCAAAAGGACGAGGGAAATACGCAGCAACTTCACTAGGGTTATCAAACAAACGTACTAATACTTGTGCTTTATAAAAATCTTTTTCGTCGTGGATCCACAAATCATCCGCACTATACTTTTCTCCAATGGTTACCACTTCTGGACGCAATCCATCAAAACGAATACCCATTTCATTGTTAGCGCCAAAAGTCAACGGCTTACCTTGCTCTACAAATAAAGCGTGTAAAGGCTTAGATGCTTTTTCTGTGAAAATTTCAAAAGCACCATCATTAAAAATATTACAGTTCTGATAAATCTCAAGGAAGGAAGATCCTTTGTGCTGTTGTGCACGCGTGATCATTGCTTGTAAGTGTTTAGGATCACGATCCATACTACGAGCAATAAAACTTGCATCCGCACCCAATGCTAAAGCAGCAGGATTAAAAGGATGATCAATGCTACCCATTGGGGTACTCTTAGTGATCTTATTTAATTCAGAAGTGGGAGAGTACTGACCTTTGGTTAAACCATAGATCTGATTATTGAATACCAAAAAGTTCACATCAAAATTTCTTCTCAACATATGGATGGTATGGTTACCACCAATACTTAATGCATCACCATCACCCGCCACAATCCAAACACTTAATTCGGGACGAGATGCTTTTAATCCACTCGCAATCGCAGTTGCTCGACCATGGATAGAGTGCATCCCAAAAGTGTTCATGTAATAAGGGAAACGACTACTACAACCAATACCACTAATGATGACAATATTTTCCTTAGGCACACCAATGGTTGGCATGACTTTCTGCACCTGCGCTAAAATAGAGTAATCACCACAACCAGGGCACCAACGCACTTCTTGATCTGTCGCAAAATCTTTTGCGGTTAGCGTGGCTGCTTGAGGAAGTATTGTTTCAGTAGACATAATCAAATATTAGGATGCAAAATTACTAAAAATAGCTTGTTTCTTATTTTAAAAGCCGCTTATTTCACCTTTCTGCCCTTCCAAGAATAGGTTTTAAGCTGTCCAAATAGGCCAGCAGCGATATTATAGACAATATGGATGGGTTGATAGCATGCAAAAAAGCGTATTTCGGGCTTCATCTTAAAAAATTTAGCCACAGGTTCTAAGAAAAATAACTCAAAGAATGTTTTAAACGCTAAAGCAATGATCAGGGTGCTCCAACTACCCAATAAGGCCAAGAGTAAAAAACTCAAATTAAAAAGATATACTAAGGTTAATACCACCGTAATGGATCGATCATCATAGTACCTCGCTTTGCTTGCCCAACGAATTCTTTGCATGATAAAGCCTTTCCAAGTATCCATTGCAGCAGTTAATACAATGGCATCAGGATGAAATAAATAACCCACAGGCTTGTGTAAAGTCTGTTTCATTTTATGCATTAAAAACATATCATCACCACTCGCAATATGATCCACACCTTGGTAACCTCCTACTGCAATAAAAGCAGCTTTTTCAAAACCTAAATTAGCGCCATTGCTCATAGAGTGTTTGCCAGCGCCGACTGCAGCGGCCGTGATACCTTGCAAAGCCAAGAAATCCAATAACTGAAATTGATTTAAAATACCTGCCGTTTTAATGAACATCACAGGCGCAGCAACAAAAGAAGGTTGCTGTTCTTGGATATACGCGTTGTACAAAAACAACCAACGAGTAGGAACAATACAATCAGCATCAGTAGTGAGTATCCAATCCCCTTTCGCCACAGACACTGCAATTTCAATCGCCTTCTTTTTATACGCCAAAGTCTCCCCTTCTTTACAATGATCCTTTAATTGCAACAAACGCACTTGAGGAAATTGTTGGCTCAATGCCTGAACAATAAAAGCCGTATCGTCTTCGGAAAAATCATCAATCACGATGATTTCAAAAGCAGCAGAAGGATAATCCTGCGCCAAGATACTCTCCACGCAGGCCTTAATATTGGCTGCTTCGTTTCGGGCAGGAATGATCACTGTAAAATGGGTAACTGCTTGTTCAGGTCGAACCTGTTCGATCTGATTCAACTGGAATAAGCGCATTTTGCCAAACCAATAACGATAGGCCAATAAGATCCCAGCATACAATATAGTTAAGATGGCAACAGCCCAATCCAATAGATATACCATGCCACAAAGTTAACGGGTAAATATTTGGTAGAATCCTTAAAAACGTTGTACTTTTGAATTAGTTGCATAACTAACTATATGCCAAACAACCAATTTAAACGAGGAGAACTGTATAGCGTCATCAATGGCATGGCGACTACCGCTGTAGCCAGAAGGTTGCAGAAGAATTTCCGTAATGCAGGATTAGAAATCACCATAGAACAATGGTCGGTATTATATCATTTATGGAAGGAGGATGGATTGAGTCAACAAGAATTAGGCAATCGCACTTTTAGAGATAAGGCTAGTATCACAAGGTTGATCGACAATATTGAAAAGTTAGGATTGGTTGAAAGAATCGCATCTAAGGAAGATCGTAGGGTGAACTTAGTGTATCTAACAGATGCCGCCAAACCCTTACAGGAAAAGACTTACGAGCTAGCGAATCAAACAATGAATGAAGCATTACAAGGAATAAGTAAGGAAGAAATAGAGATTGTAAAGAATGTGTTTCAGCGTGTATACGAGAATAGTAAATAATTAAATTATATTTTATGGCAACGACAATCCAAGGCGGAGAGTGGATCATTAAGGAAGTGAAAGCAGAAGACGTTTTCATTCCAGAAGAATTCAACGAAGAGCAAATCATGGTGCGTGACATGTGTAGCCAATTTTTGGATACAGAAGTGTTACCTGTCGCAGACAGAATGGACAAACTAGAGCCAGGTTTAATGCCGGGCTTATTGGAAAAAGCAGGCGAACAGGGCTTATTAGGCGTTTCAGTACCAGAACAGTATGGTGGTATGGGTAAGGATTTTATCACATCTACCCTAGTAGCAGAATATTTAGGTGGTGGCTATTCCTTCTCTGTAGCTAACGCAGCACATACAGGTATTGGCACCCTACCTATTTTGTATTTTGGTACCGAAGCACAAAGAGCAAAGTATGTACCTAAATTAGCTAGTGGTGAATTCAAAGGTTCTTATGGATTAACGGAACCCAATAGTGGATCAGATGCATTGAGTGCAAAAACCACGGCAAAATTATCTGCCGACGGAAAACATTATATTTTAAATGGACAAAAATGTTGGATCACTAATGGTGGATTCGCAGATGTCTATACTGTATTTGCCAAAATAGATGGCGAACAGTTTACTGCATTCATTGTAGAGCGTGGCATGGAAGGATTTACTTTAGGACCAGAAGAACATAAGATGGGTATTAAAGGATCCTCTACGGTACAGTTGTATTTCCAAGATTGCAAAGTGCCGGTAGAAAATGTATTGGGTGAAATAGGAAGAGGACATATTATTGCTTTCAATATTTTAAATATTGGAAGATTGAAATTAGGCGCTGCAACGATTGGTGGAGCAAGAAGAGCCTTAACCACAACATTAAAATATGCCAAAGCAAGAGAGCAATTTAAATTACCAATTGTAAAATTCGGGGCCATCAGACATAAGTTAGCAGAGATGGCAATACGCTTATGGGTAGGAGAATCTGCCTTGTACAGAGTGGCAAAAAACATAGACGAAAAAGAACACGAATTATTAGCAGCGGGTAAAGATTTATCAGCAGCATTATTAGGTGGTGCAGAAGAATACGCCATTGAGTGTGCGATCCTAAAAGTATTTGGATCAGAAGTCTTGGATTTTGTGGTAGACGAAGGCGTTCAAATACATGGAGGAAATGGATTCAGTGATGAGTATGAAATTTCAAAAGCATATAGAGATAGCAGAATCAACAGAATCTATGAAGGCACCAATGAAATCAACCGTTTGCTGACAGTGGATATGGTATTGAAAAGAGCGATGAAAGGACAATTGGATTTGATGGGACCAGCAATGGGCGTGCAAAAAGAATTAATGAGTATCCCTGATTTTGGTAGTGAAGACGATGCGCCATTTGCAAAAGAGCATAAAGCCATTGCAAATTTCAAAAAATGTATTTTGATGGTAGCAGGCGCTGCAGTACAAAAATTAATGATGACATTAAGTAAGGAACAAGAGATCTTAATGAATATTGCAGACATGTCTATTATTACCTACCATGCAGAATCTGCATTATTAAGATTAGAAAAATTAAGCAAAACAAAATCTGAAGCAGAGCTAGCAGTGCAAACAGCGATTGTGAAAACCTACATCTATGATGCAGCAGACGCGATTAACAAAGCAGGAAAAGATGCCTTGAATAGTTTTGCGGAAGGAGATGAATTACGCATGATGCATATCGGCTTAAAGCGATTCACCAAAGTGGATCCATACAATACCAAAGATGCAAGAAGAACCATCTGTGCGCAATTGGTAGCCGACGATGGATATAAGTTATAAAAGTAGTAGTAAGTCGAATTGGTTTTGAATTGAATAGAAAGTGCCGCTCAATGAGCGGCCTTTTTATTGCTAATCATCCAATATGATTTACTACTGATAGATTGTGTTATACAATGCGCACGTTACGAGAAAAACTTTCTTCTAATGAGATGAAAGTTTCAGTACGCTCAATCCCTTTAATTTTTTGCAGTTCGTCATGTAATACATAACGCAATTGCTGAATGTCTTTACATACAATTTCAGCGAACATACTATAGTTGCCTGTGGTATAATTTAAGCGAACAATCTGTGGAATATTTTTTAATGCCAAGGCCACAGAATCATACATCGAACTCTTTTCTAAATACACACCAATAAAAGCAATCACATCATAGCCTAAGACTTTAAGGTCAACGGCCAATCTTTTGCCTTGCACAATACCCAATTCTTCTAATTTCTTAATCCGCACGTGAATGGTACCGCCAGACACAAACAATTGCTTACCCAAATCGGCATAAGAAATCTCGGCGTCCAACATCATGGTTTGAATAATTTGCAAATCCAGCTTATCTAAGCTTTTGACTGCGTTCAATTTAGCGTTGTTTTTTGTATCCATTTTTATGATTTTATAAATATAAATGCAATTTATTAGATATTTTCTACATTTTAAAATAAATACTTAAATTATTTGCAACATATACACCAATACCTTAGTTTTGATATATCAAATGAGGGGAAACATTGAAGATACTTCGAAAAAGACCATCAAATGAAAGATCTTAATACTGTAGGGTGATGAAAATTTGGAAAACGTGCCTCCTTGTCTCGGAGGTGGGGATCACGGGATAAACGTAACATAGAGCCGTCTAGCAATAGGCGACCAGGGTCGACCACTGAACTTTGTGTTATAGCTAACTGCCCCTTGGAGGTTCGACCCCTCCCCCTACAGCAACTAAAAAGCCGCTCCATTTTGGAAGCGGCTTTTTTATGAGATTCTTTTGAATGTTATCATTGTCTTATTGTTCTGCAAGCAATTCGTCTACTAGTTTATTAAATGACTTAATATAAGCTTGATAGAAATCACCTGTTCCTGGTCCAGAAAATCCTGTATGAATCTTTCTAACCTCCCCCTTCTTGTCAATAAAGATAGTGGAGGGATAGCCTGCGATTTTATCAATTTGAGGGAGTGATTTTTCTGCCTTCAAAGGGTCACTTGGCCCAACACCAGTATGTAAAATTGGATAAGTAATCCCAAATTGTTTTTTATACTTTTTTAAAGCTGCATTCGCCTCCATTGGGTCTTCATAATTTTCATAAGCCAATGCAATTATTTCCACTCCGCGTGCTTTGTTATTTTTATAAAATTGTGTCATAAATTTAGTTTCATCCATGCAATTAGGACACCATGATCCAAACAACTGAATGATGACTACTTTATTTTTATACTTATCATCATTGATAGATACCATTTTACCATCAGTATCCCTATAACTAAAATCGAGTTTAGTATTCCCTGGTTTCATTTTTGAATATGCATATTCATCTGGTAGGATAGCATTAGGATTTGCCTTTCCATGCCATGTATAACTACCTGCAAATCCAGCTGTTAAGCTTCCAAGTGAAATGGTGCTATCGCTAGAAAAAATACCCTGAAAATAAACGGCTCTTTCACCATCAAAAGCAGAAAGTTGCAAAGTGTCGCCAGAAACCATGCCTTCTAAAAAACGATAATCGCCTGTGGGCGTTAAAAATGAACCCGTCACCTTTCCATCTGGCAATTGTTTAAAATTACCCACTGAAATGGTTTGCTTTTTGGTTAAATTATTGGTTAATACAACATCCCAAGTACCTGTTGGATTATATTTTGATTGTTGATAGCTCGTAAATCTTGGCTGGTTCCAATAAGCCTTAAAAATAGCTTTGGTCTTTATACCATTCGATGTTTTTACATAAAAACCATTTAATTGATCTGGCGTAGTAGTTGCTAATTCAAAACTTGCATTAAAAAAAGGCAAAGTAATGAGCATAGAATCTTTTTGAATCATTTGCAAATCCTCTACTTCAATCATTTCATCAGCATTGACGATCGTAATTACAGACTTCCCATTATTCGTTGCTGATTTGAAACTAAAAGGCACTGTTTTGCCATCTGTACGATAAATTACACCTAACCAATTACCTTCTTTTATGGCCGCTTTGTTTTGCGTCATCCCCAAAGTAGGAGCAATACAGAATAGTAAAAGATGTACCCGCATTTTAAATATAGATAGCATTGTTTAGATTTATATAAAATTAAGCAGTTCAACTAGTATTTGACAAAAAATCATTTAAAGATGGACAAAAAAAAGAAACAAGCTATGGGTGTTACACCATAGTTGTTTCTTAATGCTTAAAAACCGCTTTAAAAGAATTATTTTGATTTGATAGTCAAATTTGATTTATCCATTTTACTTTGTAAATAAGGAATACCAAACATATGTGTCCATCCGAATATACGCAATCCATTAGTGATCTTCCAGATAGCTTCTCTTCTGAAACTTTCTTTGTCATCTGGCAAGTGACTCACTTTTTCTAGCGCATCAGATAAATCTTTTTGATTTTTATATTGACTAATATTCATTGGCAATTTATCTGTTACTAAATTTTGAGCTCGCTGAATAGCTTCTTTGATAAATGATGGATCTTTAGTAAACTCATAGCCAATTGATAAACCATGCAATGTAGCCAATAAGGATTCCATTTGGTGATTAATAGACGGGTTATCTCTCTGCCATTTCGCATGCGTGATCAATGCCTTTTTAACTGCATCATCACCTGTCATTTGATAATATTTATATAAACCATGAGAAACATATATTTGCGAATATCCATATCTATCCAATACCAAACTTCCTCCTTGATCTGTTGACTTCTGCAAGTCTAACATAATCTTTACACGATCTTTTAATTCAGTAAAGTATTTGTCCTTTTTGTTTACATCATAAATCTCAGATAAATTCCAAACAGATAAATATAATCTTCTGCCACGTAAATCGTGATCACCCCAAATTCTTCTTAAATATAAATCGCCAGTTTGTTCGGCTACGTCAAGTGCTCTATGATTTCCAGTTAATAAATAAGAAGCAATCCAACCCTGAACCCAAACGTGCGCTGATAATAATGAAGTGAAGTGCTGATTTGCATGTCTTCTTCCCATTCCAACATAAGGACTTGCACCCACACTACCGTATTCTTTATTATCAAAAAAATCAACAGAATTATTGGTATCTCCAAGGTATCTTTTAGGTGTAGGCCAATGGATATTGTCGACGTCCATTGCATGTGCAGAATTTGATTGAGCTGTGATATAATAGTCTCTATTACCTGTTCTCATGAATTCCATCCACCACATAAAATCATTCGCCGGTTCGTTATTGGTCCAAGTGTTCCACTTGTTCTTAATATAATAAGTTTGAAAATCTCCATAATCTAACATGCCGTACCAAGGCTCCCACTTTTGATTAAATTTCATCCACTCGAATTTATAATCAAGACTTCTTTCTAACTCAGGATTTCTTTCAGAGCGAACAGAGAAATCACCATACACATTACTCTTTGCATACCATTCAGGATTAGCGTGTGCGACAGGAGGATCTAAGAAATAATTCATTTGATTAAGGATCTGCTTATGTGGCGTTTTGGCATCAAAAAAATCATACACAAATTCAGTAGTCTTAGCCAAACCTTGTGCAAAATTGCCAAGCATCTCACTATCAGGCATGCCAGTAGCTCTTGCAAAAGCCATTGGTGTTACGCTTGGTGACCATATATAAGAATATAAAAAATTGCTATCTCCTTGAATCGCAATTTCTTTAGGATATTCTTCAAAAAAGTTACGGATGCCTACACCAATACCCCATTTGCTATTAGAAATAGTGATCCAGCCAGAAGCTTTATCTTTTTTAAATACTTCTTTTTGATTCATTTTTAAACTACCCTCAAAACCTGTAGTTTGAACTGTAGGTGTAGTTGTATTCAAAGCCGGAAGTCGATTTACATTTGGACCAGTTTGTACAAGTGAAATAGATTCATTTTTTAAATTGTTTAATTCAATTATTTTTTCAATACTAGGCGATGACCAAGTGCCATCAAAATGTCCCGTTTTAAATTCTTTTTCTCCGTCTAAAAAATATTTTAATTGAAAACCAGCTGAACTTATTTGATCATTTGGTATCATCCATCCTGGATCATTTTTAAGTGCATTTTCGTCAACAATACTTTTATTTTGAGTAGCGATTGACGCATACTCACCTGGCATTTTTTTATGCATATCAGGTTCCCCAGTATAGATAATTGTGTGCAATACTTTAACATAGGACTTGCCTGCGTATGCATGAATTCTCATAACAAATGGAGCAGTATTATTATCCTTTTTATTATACAAGTAGTCTCCTTCAATTCTTAAAATAGCATGCAAAGGACCAGAACCTTTTTCTTGCACAGTGTGAGTTATTTTAACCCTAGATGTATCTATTCCTGATTGGTCTAATATATTTAAAAATGTCCCACTAGTTTTGCTTGATTCAGCAATTAAGTCATTCTCGTCAAAACCATTACGATCTAAGTCTAGTTCAACTTTATCTAAAAATCCGCCGCCCAATCTGTTGATTGTAAATTGTAATGGACCAGTATTTACACGAACTCTCCCGTAGGGTCTTTGATTATTTTCAACAATAAGCCTGTCACCAGCAAATTCTTTACGAACTACATCAGCACCAAATTCTACACTATACTTATTCTGATTATCTGAGAAAAAGAATACCCATATCCATTTAACACTAGCAGAAACTGGCTCCCAAGTATTTACAATAGTAATTTGTGAGGGGATCTCTTCTCCTAATGAGTTCAATACCCTTACCTGATCACTAGATTGTAATTTGTCTTTAGGGAATGGAATGCCAAGTAATTGAGGGGCACCAGGAATATTCTTTTCAATTACTAAAGGAATTTTCTCTGAAGCAACTAAACTATTTATCAATATAAATTGAAAGATTAAGAGTAGTAGTAAGTTGATTTTTTTCATGATGAAATTTTGAAATGAAACTAATTTGGGGAAACGTATTATTTAATTTGACTGTTGTTTATTAATGGCTTGGCCCAAATGCCAATTGAAAGTATAAATCCAAAAGTGGCATACAAAAAAAGCATACCATATTTAAGTGTGAAATAATCACCCAACACACCAACTATTAATGGAATGATTGCACCCCCACAGATGCCTGTCATCAGGATCCCCGCAAAAGAACCATGGTGCGTAGGAATAGAATTTAGCCCAAGTGAAATAATAATTGGGTACATAACTGCAATGAAAAATCCCACAGCAGGGAATGCAAAAAGAGTAATTCCTGCACCTCCAAATAAAGCAATAGATAAAGCAAAAATTGCTAATACAGTAAAAAGAATCAGAATATTTCTAGTGTCAAATAATTTAACTAGAATTAAGCCAACAAAAGTGCCAGCAGTCATCATACCCCAAAACCAAGAAACTACCTGAGCACCTACAGTTTGTGGATCATAAGCATGGTAGGTAAATAAGAATTGGGAGATCCAATTAGCGACACCTTGTTCAGAGCCAACATAACAAAATATGCCTATAAAATAAAGTAAGACTGTTTTATTTTTTAGTAATTCAATGTGCACTTTAAATGCCCCAGCTTTTTCATCTTCCTTTAATTCTATTTTTGGAAAACTAAAGATAGGTATCACCAAGATCATAATTAATGAAATAAATGCAAAAACCCAGTAAAAAGAAACCCATGTTAAATTTGAAGGCACAACTTTATTCAATAAATTGAATAATGTATTTTTATTTGAATTCATATTTTGAGACAAATAGGTATAGACTAGAGGACTAAGAAAAGATGCTAGCCCAAAAAATAATTGCCCCATTAAAGAATAAAAAGAAAATTCAGCTTCGCCACCCGCCGTTCTCAGTAATGGATTAATAACCACTTGAAGCATCGCCATTCCAGATCCAATTAAAAACAAAGAAATGATGGCCATATTATATTGAGGATACAAGCCAAAAAGTAAAGCGCCTAAAAATGCAATTCCAAATGCAAAAAGCATAACAAATTTTCCCCCAAATTTCTCTGTCAATACACCAGCAGGAATAGACATAATACCGTAAGCAATGAAAAAAGCAAAAGGCAAGAATGAAACTAAGGTTAAACTTAAACTGAATGAATTGATTATTTCTGGAATCAGTGGACCAATTATATTAGTCAAAAAAGAGATGACAAAAAATGTCAACAATACCAAACCAACTATTAGGTAATTCTTTTTCACTCTTAGAATTTAAATTCCTAGTCTTAGTAAAACTAAAACTAGGAATTGAATGATGATAAACTTATTTGTTTGATAACATTGGGAACAATCTTCTAATATCAGCATCGGTTGGCTGTGCTCCATATTCCGTGATTTCAAATGACTCGGCATATTTAAAGCTTGCCGCTTTCTCAGGAGAATACCATTTAGCTAAACCAGCTTTTTGAGCAGGAGACATATTTCTACTCATCCAACGACTTTTTAACCATGCTTTTCTTTCTTGAGGATCTGAAGGTACTTTAGGGTCAATTTCACCACCATTACCAATCCATGGCAACCACTCATACATTTGAGAAGTATGTTCATTTAATCCATCTACTTTTTTATCTAACACTTCATCTATCCCAATTACAATGTCATGGCTAAATGGATTCGGCTTTTTAAAATTATCTTGCATGTATAAAAACACAGGATTCTTTTTTAAAGCTGGGACATCAGCAGCTACGTTTGGCACAGCCACCATATAAGAGGCATCTTCCACCAACTTGCCCGCATTTCGGTGGTCAGGATGGTAATCATTGGGACGTAAACCTAATACTACATCTGCATTCCATTTTCTAATTTCACGAATAACCTGCATTCTAACATTCAAATCAGGTAATAATTCTCCATCATGATTGTTTAAAACAACATATTCATCAATACCATATTTTTTGGCTGCACGTTGCGCCTCTTCTCTTCTTCTTTGACCTAATACGCCACCGCCCTCTGCATAATGACCAGCATCTCCATTAGTTAATGCCACAAATTTAACGGCAACACCCATTTTAGCTAATAATGCAGCCGTTCCTCCCATTTTAGAATCTGCATCATCAGGGTGTGCAAAGATAGCAACAACTCTAATCCTTTTATCTTGTGTCTCTTGTGCATTAGTTTTCGAGTTGAAAACAAAAACAAATAATGCTGTAGCTAAAAAAATCTTTTTCATATTTACTATTTTATTTTGTTAATTAAAATCCTGGGTTTTGAATTAGTTTACCATTTGAAACATCTATTTCTTTTTGCGGAATAGGAAATAACAATCTTACTTCAGACTCTGGAATACTTAAATGTTTAGCAATAGTTGCTTTTGCAGCTCCAAGTCTTAATAAGTCTTGCCAACGGTGATTTTCCAAAGCAAATTCAGCTCTTCGTTCTGCTAATATTTTTTGAACAAATGTTCCTGGTGAACTGGCATTGATTGAAGCTAAACCTGCTCTTGTTCTAACTTGATTGATATAAGTATAAGCTTCTGTAGATTCGCCCAAAGCTTCAGCCAACATTAACAATACATCGGCATATCTGGCAACATACCAATTGTTGTCTCCGTCAAAAGTGGTAGTTTGAGTTGTGATATATTTTAAAGAATAAGTGGTATCTGGTAATCTATTATTTCTGTAAATAGATTTTGCATAACGTAAATCTCCTGTTTGATATGACCCTAACAAATCAGTTGTCATATTCATTGGCGTATTACCTCCTCCTACACCTCCTGCTCTGCCAATTATAGAAGCAAAATATTCAAAATAACCACTTCCTTCACCTTGACCTCCAGTTTTATATTGAATTTCAAAAATAGACTCTGGACCGTTTTCATTCGCAGCACCCCAAAGTTTAGCATAATCTGGAACTAAACTATAATTTTTTGAATTTACCACTTTGTTTAATGCAATTATAGCAGAAGCCTTATCCCCTTTTGTTAAATAAACTTTCCCTAAAAGTGTATTTACAGCACCGCTAGTTACACGACCAATGTCTGCACCAGTATATTTAGCAGGCAACAATGGCTCTGCTGCAATTAAGTCATTAATAATTTGATTGTAAACTTCGGTTGCAGTGAATTGTTTTAAATTAACTTCCGAAGGAGATGCCACATCAGTCAGTTGCAATGGAATATTGCCAAAAATTGTAGCTAAATTAAAATATAATAAGGAACGAATATATAATGCTTCTCCTTTATACCTTTTTTTAAATGCATCCGGCACAGTTGATGCGTCAATTTTATCAAGTAAGATATTACAACGAGCAATACCTTTATAAGAATCTGCCCAACTAGTTGATAATTCAGTGGCGGTTGAGATTTCTTTAAATAAATCAATCTCATTTAGTGTAGCAGCAATTCCATTTGCACCACCACCGTTTAGTGTATTATCAGATCTCATTTCATTTAGTAATAAATAGACTTTACCATACGTACCCTGTAATTGAAGAGCATCGTAAATCCCGTTTATTGCTACTGCAAAATCCGCTTCTGTTTTATATGCAGACTGTATATTTCTCTCTGAAATAGGAGACAATTCTGTGAATTCTTTGCTACATGATGAATGTACAAGAATTAATAAGGCGTATATAATATATTTTTTCATATTAGTTTATTTATTCTTTTAATTAAAATGTAAGGTTAAATCCTACCAAGAATGATCTAGAGATTGGATATGCTCCATAATCTTCTCCTGGAACAAGATTATTTGTCGCTTGTTGTTGAACTTCAGGATTAAAACCTAAATATTTAGACCATATGAATAAATTTGTACCAGTAACATAAATTCTCGCTTTTTTTGATAACCCTTTTATAGGAAACTCATATCCTAAAGTGACATTTCTCAATCTTACATATGATCCGTCTTCTACTTGGAATGAAGAAGGTCTCATATTAAAACCATGTAATCCTGAGTTACTATCTCCTCTTGGGATTTTACCATTACCTGGTTGCTCTGGAGATATCCATCTATTTTTATATTCAGCATAAGAATTGAAATTCGCCTCACCATTTAATAAATGACGTTGAGTCAGGTTAAGAATTTCTCTACCTTCTACACCCTGAACAAAAATGCTTAAATCAAAATTTGCATATCTAAACTTATTTGTAATTCCATATGTAAAATCTGGCATATAGTTTCCAAGAGTGGTTCTATCTAAAGGAGTTATTTGTCCATCACCATTTACATCTTTAAATTGTAAATCACCTGGTCTTGCTCCACCAGCACCAACCAATAAGTCTTTTGGTGCAGCTTTAATTTGATCCATAGTTTGATAAACACCTACAACCTGGTAACCATAATAACTTCCAACAGGATCCCCAATTCGAGTTATATGTCTAATATCTCCGGCACTTCCTACACTTAGAATTGGGTCACCGGTAGGGCCTAGTTTTAATACTTTGTTTCTGTTGGCACTAATATTAAAATCTGTTGACCACTGAAATTTACCAATTGTATTTCTTGTATTTAATGTAAATTCAACACCTTTATTTTCTACTTCACCCACATTTGTAAGCGCTGTTGTAAATCCAGCAGAAGAAGCAATATTTACATTTAATAATAAATCAGATGTTATACTGTGATAATAATCAAATCCACCATAAATACGATCATTAAATAGACCAAAATCTAAACCGATATCTAATTGTTTTTTTGATTCCCAACTCAACTTATCATTATTTAAAGTTGATCTGCCAATACCATTTACCAATGTATTACCAAGTACATAATTCGCATTGTTTAATAAGCCAATTGAGCCATAGTTAGGAATTTGGAAGTTTCCAGTGAAGCCATAACTAGTTCTCAATTTTAATTCATTTACAAAATCGACATTTGTCATAAATGATTCTTGGTCAATTCTCCAACCTGCAGAAATTGATGGGAATACACCAGTTTGATTGCCAGTACCGAATCTAGAAGATCTATCCGATCTAATTAATGCAGATAATAAATACTTGTCTTTAAAGGAGTAATTAGCTCTTGCTAAAGCTGAAACTAAAGTCCATTGTTCTTTTACTGCAGAACCTCCAGTAACGATACCACCACTTATTGTTGTTACTTGGTCATCTGGGAAGCTATTAGCTTGAATAAATTGCAAATCATTATTTTGTTTTTGTGCAGTATATCCACCTAGTAACGTTATAGTATGGTCGTTGAATGATTTAGAATAATCTAATGTGTTTTCCCATATCCAATTTACCCCTTGAGAAGTACTAGACTTGGCAAATGGATCAGGCTTTGTCGCACCTCTATATAATAACGTAACACCTTTATAATAAGATTGTTGGTAATTATCTAAGTCAATCCCTATATATGATTTGAATGACAAATCAGGAAGGATGTTATATTTAAGATATGCACTACCAAATATTCGAAGGTTTCTAATATTCTCTTTAATCGCCTGCATAGTAGCAAGTGGATTATTAGCTGTAGTCATATAAGCACCAAGTTGATTTTGGTTATCAGACTGATTAATACTTCCATCAGGTAAATAAGGCTTAACCACTGGAGAGTGTACCATGGCATCATAAATGATCCCAGGAGGTAAAGCAAAATAAGGACCATTTGCTGGTAATCGATTGTTATCAGTAAAAGCAATATTTACACTAGAGCCAATTTGTAATTTAGACGAAATATCATCAACTACATTAGCTCTAAAAGTATATCGATCAAATTTTGATCCTTTAATAGTTCCTTCTTCAGTATAATATCCTGCAGAAGTATAGTATGTCATATTATCCTTTCCTCCACTTACTGAAAGGTTATAATTTGAAACCATTCCTCTAGAAAGTACTAAGCTTAACCAATCTGTATTTGTTCCATCCCAATTAATATACTTTTCTGGAATTAAAAAATTAGCTTGTGTACCCCTACCTGCATTGGTGTTTGGATCATATAAAGGATTGTATGTTTTACTTGCAGGATTTGTAGGATCATTTGTTTGTAAGTAATTATTATTTCTTGCATCTTTTGTATACTTTATCAATTCCTCAGAATTCATCAATTTTGGCAAATTCATTGCTTCATTAAAACCAGTATAGGCATTGAAGGAAACTTGTTTACGATTTTTTAATCCCTTTTTAGTGGTTACCATGATTACACCATTAGAACCCCTAGAACCATAAATACCAGCAGCTGATGCATCTTTTAAAACTTCAATAGATTGTATATCATTAGGATTAATCGTAGTGAAAGGATTGATTTTCGGAACTGTATAAGCCTCTGTTCTTTGTCCAATATTTTGCTGCAAGCTTGTATTACTCGAAATTGGTAAGCCATCAATAACATACAAAGGATCATTACCTGCAGAAATTGAAGCAGAACCTCTAATTCTTATAACTGGCGCAGATCCTGGCTCACCTGAAGGAACTGAAACTTCTAAACCAGCTACTCTTCCTTGAATAGCATTTTCAAAACTACTTACTGCAATTTCTTTTAGCTGAGACTCATTAATACTTGCAATTGCACCAGTAACTTCTTTTCTCTTCTGCTTACCATAACCTACCACCACTACTTCATCTAAGGCCTTCGTATTTGCTTTTAAAGACACATTTAAATCACTAGATTTACTTGCAAGTACTTCCTTATTTAAATAACCAACATAGCTAAAAACTAGATTACTGTTTGTCGAACCCAGCTTTAATTGATATATACCCTCGTCGTTTGTAGTAGTTTTAATTGATGTTCCTTTAACTGCCACAATCACACCTTTTAGCGGTTGCCCATCTTCTGCTGCTATTACTTTTCCAGATATAACTGTATCTGCAAGGGCATTCGAATTATTATTATTGTATTTTAGTTTGTTTGAAATAACAATATTTTTCTCATCCATGAATTTCCAAGTCACCGGAAGCCCATCTAAAATTTTATTTAAAATTACTTCCACATATGCATCTTTAAACTGAGCTGAGACTTCCTTATTTGCAGGAAGCACATCATTACTATAAAAAAAACGATAGTTTGACTGCTTTTCTATCAATTTTAAAACAGTGTGAATATCAGTCCTTTCTGAATTCAAAGAAATTTTTTGCTGAGCAAAGTTTTTAGCTGAAAGCTGAATTGAAATAATAATTAATAAAAACGATATTTTCATTGCCCTTCCAGTATGGATAAGAAAATTCGAGATTGGAAAAGATTCATTTTTTTCCATAGGTTTACTTTTATTGGTTATTGATAAACTATAATACATAGTTGTAAGTAGATTCATTATTATACCTTGTAATCAAAACAGTAAGTCCTAGGGGGTGGGCAAAACTCTATTCAATTACAATATTCTTGTCATCAATTTTATAGTTGAAATTTTTAGAAGACTTAATTAATTCAAATACTTTCTCAAGGCTAACATTTTCAAAAACTCCAGTGTATCTGTATTTCTTGACCTTCTCATCTTTAAAACTAATATTGATGGCATATTTTCTTTCTAACTCAATGGCAATTTTTTCAAGTGGCTGATTCACAAAAACCAACTTATCATTAAGCCATGAAGTTTCTGCCACTAAACTGTCATGCCTTAAATAGGTAATAGAAGTCAGTACCACCTTATTATCAATTGTGTTTGAAATTTTTGCTGCAGTATTAAGCTCATTTTCCTCCTTAGCAATTATTAATTTTTCTGTAGGCTTCAAAATTATAATATCTTCTGGCCTAGATTCCAATGACACTTCTATTTTACCTTTAATAAGAGAAGTCTCTAACTCTTTATCTTGAGGATAATTTCTAACATTAAAAGAAGTACCCAGTACTTTGATATTGACTTTGCCTGAATGTATGATGAAAGGCCTTGAACTATCGTGGGCTACATCAAAATAAGCTTCCCCAATTAAAGTGACTTCTCTTGTCTTCCCAGCTGTAAAACTCATATAAGATAGTCTACTATCGGTATTCAGTCTAACCGTAGTGCCGTCTGGTAATTTAATAGATGATTTTGAGCCTCTCTTTGTCACAATTTCATTTACAAATGAATTTGGGCTTTGCTTAGCAACACTTTTATCTAATCTTAAAGAATAGTTTATAAAGAAGACAGTGAAAATCCCTGCAGCAATACCAAGAAAAGCAAGTTTTCTTTTGGTAAAAGTTGGAGATTTAGTTACAAGATTATTTTTAGATACTTCATCCTCCTTATCGAACAAGCCCGCTAATTGCATTTTGACAAAATGTGAAGCATATGCTTGTTCAGCCTTAATTGAAGCATCTTGTTCACAATATACAGGCTCAATGATCTGATCATATAAAAACTGCAATGATGGATTTGCTTGTAAAATAGAAGTGATTTCTGCCAATTGAGATTCAGAGGCATCACCAGAAAGCTTTAAGCTTAAAAGGTCAAAAAAATGTTGTTCGGTTACTTTATTCATCATTATACTATACAAAGACTAAAATTTGGAATAATGCCGTGAAGGCTTGGGGGTTAATTTATAAATTAAATTGGAAACTACTTGTGAAGAAAATGCTTTAGGTCTAATCTAATCTTTCTTAATGCAATCCTCATGTGGGTCTCTATGGTGTTTTGTGAAATTTCAAGGACTTTAGATACTTCTTTATAACTCAAGCCTTCTTCTTTTATCAACCTGAAGACTAATTGACATTTCAATGGCAAGCTAGCAATAACCTTATTGACTCTTTGGGTAACTTCAGAATAAATATAAATTTGTTCAGGATTTTCCCCATTACACATCTGAACATCATCATTATCAATAGATTCACTTAAAGATTGCTTGTGTTTTTTTGATGCTAAGTAAGTAAAACATGCATTTTTTACAGAAGTAATTAAGTAGATTTTTAAAAATTGAATCTGAGAAAGTTTGCTACCCATTTCCCAAATTTTTAACATAGTATCTGATACAATTTCTTCGCTTACAGACTTATCTTGAAGAATATTGTAAGAAAACCTGTACAATATTGGATAAAAGTAGAGAAATAACCTCTTATATGACTGCTCATCTCTATAATATGCAACCTTACTTTGATAGTATAGTAATTCTTGTGAGGATAGTTTCAAAATGTTAATTTTATTTAAGTGTATATTAAATTCCAACAACTTTTTTAAATGTTTCCATATTAATTGATTTCTCATGCTTAGAAAGCACTACAGTGGCCACAGCATTCCCAATAAAATTAGTGACTGATCTTGCTTCACTCATAAAACGGTCTACACCAATCAATAAAGCTAACCCTTCAATTGGTATCACCTTGATCGCACTTAATGTTGATGCTAATACAATAAATCCACTACCTGTAACACCTGCTGCTCCTTTACTAGTAATAAGCAAAATACCGAAAATGGTTAGTTGTTGAGAAATAGAAAATTGAACATTATAAACTTGTGCTAGAAATATAATAGCCATACTTAAATAGATAGATGTTCCATCTAAATTGAAACTATACCCTGTTGGAATAATTAAGCCCACAACAGATTTTTCACAACCGGCTTGTTCTAATTTTTCCATAACAGAAGGTAAGACAGCTTCACTACTACTTGCTCCAATAACAATAAAAATTTCCTCTTTTAGATACTTTAGTAGTTTGATTAAGCTGAACCCGTAATAACGCATAATCCCATTAAGTATTAAGAAAATAAAAATAATTACAGTTATATAAAAGGTTAGCATAAACTTTCCTAAAATCAATAAACTTCCAATGCCAAATTTACCCATTGTATAAGCCATGCCTCCAAATGCCCCAATTGGACTTAATTTCATTACAATATGTAAAATATTAAATAATGCTTTATTAATGATACCAAAAGTATTGATAATACCTTCATTACCTTTCTTTATCATCATTAACCCTATTGCAAAAAAGATACTGAAAAATAAAATTTGAATTATATCACCTTTAGCAAAAGCTGATATAATATTATCAGGAACTATATGTGTGAAGAAATCTACCCATTTCATCTCTTTACCTTGATCTACGAATGTGGCAACTTTGTCATTGTTTATGTTTGCCAAAACTACACCCTTCCCAGGTTGAACGAATGTGCCAACTACTAATCCAATAAATAACGCAATGGTGGAAACTATTTCAAAATATATAATTCCTTTCCCTCCAACTCTTCCAACTTTTTTCATATTACCAGCTCCTGTTATACCTAATACAACAGTAAAAAAAATAATTGGAGCTATGACCATTTTAATTAAACTTATAAAAAGGTCACTAATTACTTTTCCTGTTTGAAAAAAACCTGGAAATATTAAGCCTACAATAATACCTAAAATAATCCCAATTAAAACTTGTACATATAATATTTTGAAATACTTCATTTACTAAACTTACATTTATTTATTTTAAATAAATAAAAATGTAAGGCAGAAGATTTATTATTCATTTTTATCCTTAAAAGAAAGTGTATAAAAACTTATAATTTTATTCACGGCAAAAAAAAATACTGAAATTCGAGTCTACACCTTTGCTTTAAACCCAAGTTTTGCTGGTGTAATTGGTAAATCTCTGACTCTTTTTCCAGTGGCATTGTACACTGCGTTGGTTACTGCAGCAGCAAATCCAATCAATGCAATTTCACCAATCCCTTTCGCACCAATAGAATTCATATTCACATCTGGCTTATCAACAAACCAAACATCTGTTGGAGGGATTTGAGAATGCAATGGCACTTTATACGCACCAAAACTTGCGTTGATAATTTGGCCAGACTGATGATCCATTTCTAATTGCTCTGTTAACGCCATCCCGATACCTCCCACAACGCCACCAATCATTTGACTTCTGGCGGTCTTAGGACTGATAATTTTTCCTGCATCCCCTGTTGTGACAACTTGTAAAATTTTGATGGTGCCATCTTTAGGATGCACAGCTACTTTTACATAATGAGAAGAGAAGGAATTACTTGTAAACTTTAATTGCTCTGCAGTTTTACCTGAAGAGGCAATAGTCAAATCAATTTTTTTATCAGGACTCAATTGCAATAAATCAACAATAGCAATTTTAATCGTTGGATCAGCAACTGCCAACACCATTTCATTCTTCACTTCTAGTGCATCTGATTTTAAACTAGCAAAAGCCGGCGCATATTTTATGGCTAAGTCTTTTAAATTTTGTTTTAATGTGCTACAAGCCAAATCCACAGCAGATCCTACGGTAGAAGTGGTACCTGATCCACCCTGAGAAGGACCTGGAGGTAAATCAGAGTCGCCTAATTTAAACTTCACTTTCTCAATTGGCATCTGCATGGCTGTTGCAGCAATTTTAGTCATAGACGTTGTCGTTCCTGGACCCATATCACTTACCGCACATTCTAAAGTTAATTTGCCATCCTGATTCAATAAGGCACGAACAGTTGCAGCACCTTTACCTGCACCAAAAACGCCATTCGCCATACCATAACCAATCAGCCATCCGTTTTCTTTCAAACTACCTGGTACAGACGGGCGATTTTTCCAACCAATTTTATCCTTCCCATAAGCATAACAATCTTTTAAATTGATATCCGAAAAAGGCAATTTATTTTCAGGATTCACTGTAGTAAAGTTTTTCAATCTTAACTCAATAGGATCCATTTTTAATTTATAAGACAGTTCATCAATAGCCGACTCTAAACCATATGAACCAGTAGCTTCCCCTGGACCTCGCATCCAAACAGGTGTACTCATATCAAGCGGTAGCATACTATATTTTGTATCCACGTTGTCGCTAGCATATAAAAACTTAGAAACGTTCACAATGCCTTCTCTAAAATCTTCATAACGGGAGGTACCACTAATTGCTTCATGTGTAATACCAATAAAACGACCAGAAGCATCTGCACCAATACCAATTTTCTGCCAAGACTGAGGACGATAACCCACCAGCGTAAACATTTGAGGACGCGTTAAAACTAATTTAACAGGACGATTTAATTTTTTTGAAGCCATCACAGCTGCAGGTACATTGGCCCAACTTCTTAAACCACTACCAAATCCACCGCCTACATTTTCTGCAATCACCCTTACATTTTTATCTGACAAACCAAATGTACGAGCCACTGTAGACTGTGTACTTTTTGGCCCTTGTGTCTTATCATATAAAGTCACTTTATCCTCACCTTCCCAAAAAGCAATGGTGGCATGCATTTCCATAGGAAGATGAACTTCTGCCGGAATGGTATATTCAGCTTCAATAAAAACAGGTGCTTCTTTAAACTTATTTTCAGTGCCTCTTTTATACACCACTGTTCCTTTTAATTTTGAAGCATCTTTTCTTACAAGATCAAAATTAGTTTCAAAAGCTTGGGATTCATATTCTGCGCGCACCAAACGAATGGCAGCATTTGCATTCTCTAGACTATCCGCCACAATCAGAGCGATAGGTTGACCAAAAAATTTAACCTGGTTATCGTATAAAACTTTGTGACCGCGCCATTCATTCTTTATATAACCAGGAACAGATGGACAGTTGGCATAGTAAATCACATCCAATACGCCAGGGGATGCCAACGCTTTTGCAGTATCAATATTTTTGATGGTACCTTTTGCAATGGTACTCGTTACAAAAACGGCATAAGCCATATTCGGCAAATTGTACTCTGCAGTATATTTTGCTTTACCTGTTACTTTGTCTGCTCCGTCTACACGCTCATCGGCAAAGTCAAGTTTGTAATAATTGTTATTGTTCTCGTCGAAATGAATATTGTTCATAAAAGAAAATTAAATGGATTAAATTTTAGCGCCAGATTTTGCAACTTCATCAATCGCATCTACGATGTTTTGATACGCACCGCATCTGCAAATATTGGTATCCATATAGGCTTGAATACTAGCTCTGCTGCTAGCCTTGCCTTCTCTTACGCAAGCCACAGCAGACATGATTTGACCAGAAGTACAGTAGCCACATTGAAAAGCATCATGCTTTAAAAATGCAGCCTGCATTGGATGCAATTGATCTCCATTCGCTAGTCCTTCGATGGTTGTGATTTGATTGTTCTGATGATTTAAAGCCAGTTGAGTACAAGATTTTAGACGTTTACCATTGACATGAATGGTGCAGGCACCACATTGACCCATCTCACAACCTTTCTTGGTACCAGTATACCCAATCTGTTCTCTTAATAAATTTAGCATGGTCGTTCTTGCATCAATTTCGAGTGAAACAGATTTACCATTCAGTATAAACTGTAATTTTTCTTTCGCGATAGGCATTGGAACGATTGCATCAGCAGCAAAAGTTTTCACTAGGATAGATGGCGTAAAATAAAGTGCTGCAACGGAGGCAGATTTTTTAAGAAAGCCCCTTCTTGCATCGTCAAATTGACAAGTATTCATATACATCGATTTGATGTAATTTACCTAAAAAGAAAGCGCCCTCAAAAAAAAGTTGGATGACTGGTTACAACTTCTCAGCAGTCTTACCTGGCTTTGCATAAGCAAAACGATCAATTAGTGTGGTGTTGTAATAAGCGTCTAAACCATTGCTACAAATGGTCCCCGCTTGGTCCAAATGTAAGAATCCGTCCGCCGTAGGCCTAAGTGAAGGGTCAATGAATACTTGTTCTAACTGTCCAATCACTAAAAAGGTATCATTCCATTGAATGGGTACAATTTCTTTTAAAGAAAGCAAGTATTTGATATGACTCTCTTTTACAAAGGGCACTTGCACACCATCTATATATTCTTCTGTCAATCCTACTTCTGTAAATTCATTCACTTCGTCGGGATATTTGGCACTTGTTTGATGTGCTTTATCTAAAAAGTTGGCATGGATATGATTGATGGTATAAAAACCATTTGCTTTAATATTGGCAAGTGTATGCGGCGCAGCAGCAACAGGTCGATTGATATAGCCAATCAATGCAGGATCAGATCCTATATGCACCATGCTACTAAACATACCCAAGTTAGGCACACCTTCTGCATTGATGGTGCCAATCAAACTAGCCGATTTAAAACCTGTTAAGCTATTGATAAAATTAGCTCTATAAAATCTTTCCCAAGACTGCCATACGGCTGGAGTAAATTGTTGCATACAAGGTTAACAAGTGAAGGATAAAAAAGTTGAGTGTGTATTTTATTTCTATTTGAATAAAAATAAGTTCATTGTTTTTATACTAATGCCCTCTTTTGATTGCAAACTACAATTGGTAAAAGGATGTGTTGGGAAAAACAAAGCCGTCATCACTGTGCGACCTCCATCTGCAAACAATTCAACGGATGTTTTATCTATTAAAACTGATAAGTCCATTTCCGCATCGGCTACAAACCTTGGTGCCGTTGGCAATGCTGCAAATCCTTGATGAAAATTGGACACCCCTGAATTTCGGCGATCAATGAAGAATTGTTTTTTAGCAGCATCATATCCTATAATCAATTTTTCATTAAACGCATTTGAAAAAACAATGTCAAAATCAGTTGCTTTTACAATGTCAAGATCAATACGATTAGGTAATATTTTTCCGGCACCCATCAGCGTAAATTCTTTTTCAGCAACCATGTTTTTTTTAGATAACATTTTTGTAAAGTGCGCTTCTAATTCTTTCACAGGGCGAGACACTAAAAGAAAATTGTTTTGATTTTGACTCGAATTTATATTTGCGTTGGCATCTGTATCTTGTTTTACCAAACTCAATTCCCTAGGTACGGTCATCGCACTTCTCCATTTTTCAGTTGGCACCAGGTTGGCATAGTTCCAATTACTCATCCATCCGATTAAAACTTTTCTGTCACCCAGATTTGAAAAATTGACACCCGCATAATTATCAGGACCATAATCCATCCATTTAATATCCGTGGTGAAAGGCTTAAATACATGACCATCAAAATCACCCACCATATATTGTGTAGCAGATCCACTATTGGGTCCACCTGGATTCATACTTACTAATAACACCCAAACAGTTTTTCCATTGACATCGAAAGACAATAGATCGGGACATTCCCAAACACCACCATGCGCAAAAAGGTCTTTGCCCATTTCCGACTCTTTGGTCCAGTTAATTAAATTAGGACTACTGTAAAATTCAATATGGTTCGCTACTGCCAAACTCATGATCCATTTTTGGGTTGGACCATGCCAGATCACTTTTGGATCTCTAAAATCCTTCAAATTGGGCGTTTTAAGCACGGGATTCCCTGCATATTTGGTCCAGGTTTTGCCCTGATCCAAGCTATATGCGATGGATTGGTTCTGAAAATCAGTTCTGCCCGCTTTTTCACCAGGCATAAAATGTTGCGTAAAAATGGCCACCAATGGAGCGACTCCATTGCGTCCTAAACCACTTGTATTGTTTTTATCCAACACAGCAGAACCAGAAAAAATCATGCCAATAGAATCAGGGTATAAAGCAATAGGCTGATGATCCCATTGCACCAAATCCTTACTGGTTGCCTGTCCCCAGTGCATTGGACCCCATACCGTAGCATCAGGATAGTGCTGGTAAAACAAATGGTATTGGCCATTTAAAAAAATCATACCATTGGGGTCATTCATCCAACCCTTCTTTGGTGTGAAGTGAAAATTAGGTCGATACAATGATTCGTTTGTAGCATTTGCATCAAGTTGTACTTGACTTTGTAAATTAGATTGTACCATAAAAAAAGCAGTCAACAGTAAAATGCGATAAAAATACATACAGAAATTTTTAATTAGCTAAGGACTTTAATTGTTGAAGTAGTTGAATCACGTCCTCTTCTTTCTTAAGATTCAATTTATTCGCATTCACAACTGCATCTATTTGAGCAGCGTAATTAGGCAAGGCTTTTTTTAATGCCTTCAAAGAATGACTACTACCTAAAGGGAGCATTTTTTTATCTGTTGTTTGATAGATATAAAATAAATCGTCAGCAACATATTCCTTAGTGGGGGCCCCACCATACACCACTGTTTCCTTAATGCGTTTATGTGTATACTTTAACAATTGAAATACATCACCCTTACCTAATACTTCATAGAATGTAGCAGGGGTGTTGTCTTCCACAGTTGGAAACAAGCACATAAATTGCTTGGTCACTTTATTGTTGTCTTTATCTACACTATTTAAAACAAATTCTTTTGCTTGTTGATTCACTAAATACAATCCATTGCTTTTAGAAAAGTATAACTTATGGTCAAAGAAGGAATAATTTAAGCTTGAATCAACCGACTCCATACCATTAACAAAAATCACCTTGCCGGGTACAAATTTTTCAAATACATAAGGCGTGCCTTGAATACCAGCTCCACTAGCAGGCAAGAGTCTGCCATTCGCATCCGCAAATTGAACACTTGGAATAGCGTTGCCCGTGATTGCTTGAGCAAATGAATAATGGATTGTGCTAGAGCAAAAAAGAAATAAGATAAACTTGTACATAAGATAAATGAATGGTGATATAAGCAAGATAAAAAAAAGGGCGCACTCAATGTAATTGAGGCGCCCTTTTTAACTAAAATATAAAAATTAGTTTGTGTAACCTGGGTTTTGTTGCATCAAAGGATTCGCTTGGATCTCTGTGTTAGGGATTGGCAAGATGAATCTGAAGTTACCAGCTGGTAATGTCAAGGCTGTACCTTGTGCATCTACAGCTAAACGACTGATAGGCAAGTTTCTTCTCTTTGCATCAAAGAAACGGTGTCCTTCGTATGGTAATTCTTTGAAACGCTCAGTCATAATTGCATCAATCAAATCTGACTTGGTAGCAAAGGTTGCATTGGTGTAGTTATTGATTCTAGCAGCTCTTAAAGCATTTAAATCTGCAGCAGCACCAGTTAAGTCAGCAGTTTCTGCTCTTGCTTCTGCACGGATCAAATACATTTCACCAGTTCTGAATACTTTAGCATCGGCTAATAATTCACCTGGTGTACCGTAAGCTGTACCAGCATATTTGTTGATTAAGATAGCACTTCCATTTCTAGAAGAACTTGCTTTTAAGATAGGCTCTTCAAAGAAATAAGCAGCATAACGAATATCATTTACTTGATCATAAGCATCTAATAAACGCTGAGTTGGCTTCCAAGTGATTGTACCGATATTAGCTGCACTTGCAGATGTTCCTCTGTACAAAGAACCAATTCTACCACCAGCAGTGGTTGTTCTACTTAATTTGAATGCTAATTCGCTATTGTTACCATCTTTCCAAATCAATGGGAAGTTAGTTTTAGAAGCTAATGGGAAAGCAGCGATATACTCTGTTGCAAAAGTTGCAGCGTTCGCATAATCTTTAGTATATAAAGCAGCTCTAGCTTGTAATGCAGTTACTGCATGCTTAGACGCTCTATAAATATCTGTGTTAGTTGCAGGCACTAAAGACTTAGCAGCAGCTAAATCCGCATTCAACTTTACAAAATAAGGTGCTACTGTCATTCTAGCTACAGGAGATAAAGAAGGTGTCTCCATGTAAGCTAAAGCTAAAGCAGATCCGTCAGCTGTATTGCTATAAAAACGATACAATTCAAAGTGCGCGAATGCTCTTAAGAATAAAGCTTCACCTTTCACTCTGTTTTTTGTAGCTTCTTGAGCAGCTGTAGTCGCTTTTACATTTGGTAAAGCTTCTAAAACTCTGTTCACTCTGTCTATAATTCTGTAGTATAAAGGGAATGCAGTGTAGCTATCTCTTAAAGAGATATCTGTAGATGCATATTGCCACTCATGTACTGTTGCAGCATTGTAGAATTCAGCAACTCTTACCTCGTCGGCAAAAACACTGTTCAACAAAATGCCCATCTCTACGTTCATTGCTGAGTAAGCACCAATGATACCAGACTCAACGTTGTCAACGGTCTTCAAAGCGACGTCTCCGCCGATGAAGTCGGTCTCTTTAACATCAATCACCTTAGAACAAGAAGCAAAAAGGGATAACATTAAGAAAGAACCTATAACCAATTTATTTTTTCTCATTTTATTCATTTTTTAGTTAATTAGAAATTAATATCTAAACCTAATGTGAACATGCTAGGGTTAGGATATTCATTCAAACTAATGTTATTGTTATCTTCTGGATCTAAACCTCTCCATGGACTCCAAATTGCTAAGTTTTGACCTTGAGCATATAATCTACCGCCAGTAAACATTGGCTTACCGTTTGGACCCTTGATTGCTGGTAATTGATACGCAACAACTAAGTTTCTGAAACGTAAGAATTTAGCATCTTCTAAGTCAGAAGAAGTAAATCCTCTATCAAATGTAGATTTTTGGAAGAAGGCGTTGTCACCAGGAGCTTGCCATTGGTTGTCAATTAATTCTCTAGAAGCTCTTACGATACCATGGTATCCAGGAGTACCTCTTGTGATCCAGTTTCTTGTGTTGTTACTTCTAACTACATCAAATTGATAAGAGAACAAACCAGAAACAGAGAACGCTTTGTAACGGAATTCAAAATCAAATCCACCTTGGTGTTTTGGTAAGTAATTACCAAATTTAGCGAATTGACCTGCTTTCGCGATATCAGTTGTTACAGAACCATCTGGTGCTTCATATCTTGGAGCTCCAGTTGCAGGATCTGCGCCTAAATAATTGTAAGTATAGTGAGAACCATAAGGTAAACCTTCTCTGATCACGAATGTACCAGCAAAGAATTCATTTACAGAACCTAAGTCAACAATTTTGTTCACGTTGTAAGAGTGGTTCATACCAAGTGTAACACCAAAGTCACGTCCTTTAATCACATCCACTTTAGCAATGAATTCCAAACCTTTGTTTGACATTTTACCAGCATTGATGTACAAGCTAGAGAAACCAGTTGTACCAGATAATGGTTGGTTAACGAATAAATCTAAAGTTTGCTCATCATATGCATCTAAGTTGAAACGAGCACGGCCATTCCAAACACTAAAGTCGATACCGATATTTGATTTTTGAATTCTTTCAATTTTCAAATTAGGGTTACCTGGGCTATTAGGTACTAAACCGTTGATTGTTGAACCAGCATAAGCTGCTGCTCCAAAAGTAGGCACCTGAGGACCTTGGTAGTTAGTGATAGATTGTAATCCAGCACCATAAGATGAAGTAGAAATAGATCCAATATTTGGAATGATACCAAATGACAATCTTAATTTCAAGTCAGAGAAAATATTTTGCTTGCTCATGAAACGCTCGTTCATTGTATTCCAAGTGAAACCAGCAGACCAAGAAGTTACTTCTCTATTCTCTTCGTTTACGATTCTTGAAGTACCATCACGACGGATATTGGCATTCAAAGAATACTTATTATCATAGGTATATTTTGCAGTAGCAAAATAAGAACGGATACCAAATCCAGATTTTGCACTAGATGCATTCTGAGGATAAGTTGTTGCACCGTTTGTAGGTAATGCACCAGCACCTTGTCCTGTTTCAGTCAAACGCTTGTCTAAGTTATATAAAGTAAAACCTAAACCTCTTTGGTAACCTCTAACAATTTCAAAGTTAGCAGATGCTTCTACTTCAGATTTACCAAACTTCTCGTTATAAATAGCAGAAGAAGTGTTGATGAATTCAGAAACAACTGTATTAGATTCTTGTGCAATACCCGCTTGGAAAGACTGTAAAGAACCAATATAAGAATCTGCATTTACATAACGGTTCACGTAGTTGCTTGAAGCAGTTACACCTAAGTTATTTCTAACAGTTAAAGTTGGGAAAATTTTGTAAGCTAATAAGCCGTTACCTACCATTTTAATTTGGTCGAAACCACGCTTAGTGTTTTGTAAACCTTCTAATAAGTTAGCCACCTGTCTGTAAGCCATAGAAGTACTTGCACCCCATCTCAAAGAACCATCTGGGTTGTAAGGATTTTCATATGTTTTAGCTCTGTAAGTCATTTGGAATGGACTTCTTGGGCTATTACCTAAATAATCACCTTCTGCTAATTGAGATTTTGAATAACCAATGCTAGAGTTAAACTGAGCAGTGAATTTATCAGTAGAATGATCTAAGTTAAAACGAATTGTGTAACGCTTTAAAGAAGATCCTAAGTCAATACCTTGTTGGTCAAAATAAGCACCAGACAAGAAGAACTTAGTTCTATCAGAACCACCACTTAAAGTTAATTCATGTGATTTTGAAATACCTTCTCTATAAAATACGTTTGCATAATCAATATCGATATTGCTTAAGCTATCTAAAGCAGCTTGCTTAGACGCAGCAGTCATACCTGCAGGTATTGCTGGGTTATTTTTAGACCATACCCATCCTGGCGTGTTGGCAATTTTTTCTCTTTCCTCATAAGCTAACATTTCACGCGTACTCATCAAGTTCATTCTAGCGAAACTTGGACGCTGAGTGATACCATATTGCGTTTTATAAGTCACTACATTTCTACCTGCTTTACCTCTTTTAGAAGTAATAACAATTACACCCGTACCACCTCTAGCACCGTAAATCGCAGCTGCAGTCGCATCTTTCAATACAGTAATAGATTCAAAATCGTCAGGGTTAATTGTTTGCATGTCAAATGCAGGAATTGGCACACCATCTAAAACATACAAAGGCTGAGCACCAGCACCTTGGATAGATTTGATACCACGAATGGTTACCTGTGCACTAGAACCTGGTTGACCAGATCCAGAGTTAACTAACATACCTGGAACACGACCTTGGAAAGCTTGGTCGAATGAACCTACTGGTACATCGTTTACAGTTTTACCACTGATTGTAGTTACCGCACCCGCGAATTTTGATTTACTCTCACGCGCATAACCTGTAATGACTACTTCTTCTAAAACATTTTCTACAGATGCTAATTCAACATTAATTGTTGTAGCAGTTCCGATTGCTTTAGATAATTTCTCATAACCAACTATACTATAGTTGATAGATTTTTGATCAGTAACATTAATTTGATAATTACCATTTGCATCAGATAAAGCATTCACTTTACCAGCATTCACTGTTACGCCTCCTAATCCTTGCTTAGTTTTTTGATCAACTATCTTACCAGAGATCTTCTTAGATCCCTGAGCCAATACTTGAAGTGCAAAACAAAAAACAAGAGAAGACAATAAAACAACTTTTCTCATGTGATTGATTTTAATTTTGACTACGAATATAAGCTAAATATTAACAAACTGTTATGTTTTGAAGGCGTATTGAGGCTAGTTTTTTTACATATAATATTTAATTATATATATACAATTTAATCTATTAAAAGTTAAAAGAAAATTAAACAAAATAATATGTCAAAACACCCTACAACATTAAGTTAGTATTAATTCTTAAGGAATAACTGCCAAAAGACATTCAAAACTAGTTGAGACTGCCTACCTTTGCGGCAGCATTTTAACAAGTTTTTGGCAAATTCAAGATTCAGCCACTTTCTTGTTGATTTTAAGCAAGCATTTTGAAATCAAATCCAAACAAATGAAAAAAACAATCTTGTTTTTGGCAAGCTGTATGATGACCATCGTCAGCTTCGCTCAAATCACCACTTCAACCATTTCTGGTGTTGTTGTGAATGAAAAGAAAGAAGTATTGGTTGGTGCATCAGTCATTGCGACGCACGTTCCAACTGGTACAACGTACAAAACAGTAACAAACAAAACAGGTGCATTCGTGTTCCCAGCTGTAAGAGTTGGTGGACCGTTTACAGTAGCAGCTAGCTTTGTTGGTTACAAAAATGATCAAGTAACTGAAATAGCTACCAACTTAGGTGTGGCTACAAATGTTGACTTCGTTTTGTATGCAACTGGTTCAAACTTAAAAGATGTAGTTGTTGCTAGCAATAGAAGCGGCTTATTCTCTAAAGAAAGAACTGGAACTGCACAACAATTTGGAAGAAGAGAATTACAAAATATTCCAGTAACTGGACCAAGAACAATTGATGGTATTACAAAGTACAATTCAAATGGTAATGGTGCTAGTTTCGGTGGACAAGATTCTCGTTTGAACAACTTTACAATTGATGGTTCTCAATTTAACAATGGTTTCGGTTTAGGTTCTTCTGCACAAGCAGGAGGTAGAACTGGTGCTTCTGCTATCTCATTAGATGCGATTGAGCAATTACAATTGAACATCGCTCCATTTGATATTCGTCAATCAGGTTTCACTGGTGCTGGTATCAACGCTGTAACAAGATCTGGTACCAACGAAATTGAAGGTTCTTACTATCAAACAGAAAGAGACAACTCAACTAAGTATAACGGTACAAGAGCAAATGGCGTGAAAGTAACTCCTGCAAAGTTCAGCGAGAAAGTAAAAGGTTTTAGAATTGGTGCGCCAATTATCAAGAACAAATTATTCATTTTTGCAAACTACGAGAAGTTAGAGAAAACAGAGCCAGGAACTAACTGGATCTCTACAGGTTCTCCATTAACAGGTTCTCAAATTTCAAGACCAACTTACACTGAATTAGAAACATTATCTAAGTTCATGCAAGAGAAGTTTAACTACGCAACAGGTCCTTGGGAAGGATACAATAATGCAACTGTTTCTGAGAAGTTCTTGATCAGAACTGACTGGAACATCAATGATATGCATAAATTAACTGCCCGTTATGTACACCATAACTCAAATGCAGATATCAATATTTCTAACTCAACTTCAGCAGGTTTTGGTAACAGAACTGGTTCTGCATTGGCCATGTCTTTCCAAAATAGCGGTTACGGTATTATGGATAACACACGTTCAATTGTAGTTGAATTAAACAGTAAGTTATCAAACACTTTACACAACAATTTGATTATTGGTTACGATAAACAAATTGAAAATAGAGCATACAGAAGTCAAATGTTCCCAACCATTGATATTAAGTCTGGTTCAACTACATTAACTTCTGTAGGTTTTGATCCATTCACTCCAGGAAACAAATTAGACTACAATACTTTCCATATCACAGATAACGTAACAAAGTATTTAGACAAGCATACAATCGTTGCTGGTGTAAACTTTGAGAAGTATCAGTCTAACAACTTGTTCTTCCCTGCATCTAACGGTGTATATGTATTCAATAGCTTAGCAGATTTCTATACTGCAGCTAACCAATCTATTGCAGCTGGGGGTGCACCATCTACTTTTGTACCTGCACGTACTCAATTCCGTTATTCTGCATTGCCAGGAGCGGTTGAACCAATGCAAGTATTAAAAACATCTCGTTTAGATATTTATGGTCAAGACGAATACCAATACAACAAGAACTTAAAATTAACAGCAGGTTTAAGAATGGCTGTAATTGGATTTGAAAATACAAGTCTTGAGAATCCAGCAATCACTGCAATGACATTTGCAAATGGTGCTAAATTCAATACAGCTGTAATGCCTAAAACACAAATCTTATTTGAACCAAGATTAGGTTTCAACTGGGATGTGAATGGTATGAAGAAAACACAAGTACGTGGTGGAACAGGTGTATTCACTGGTCGTCCTCCATATGTGTTTATCTCAAACCAAGTGGGTAACAATGGTGTGTTAACAGGATTTATTGATGTAAGTGGTGCAGCAGCAACTAACTATGGTTTTACTGCAAACCCTAACAAATATTTCATCCCTGCTACACCAACATTACCTTCTACATTTGATATCGCATTAACTGAAGAAGATTATAAATTCCCTCAGGTTTGGAAATCAAACTTAGCGGTAGATCAAAAATTACCATTTGGTTTAGTTGGAACAGTTGAGTTCTTATTCAACAAAAACTTCAATGCTGTTCATTACTACAATGCAAACCTAGACAACCCTACAGGTAAATTTACTGGTGTAGATACAAGATCAAGATTTGCAGGTAATGACAATGGCGTAAGAATTAATGATAATGTTTCTAATGCAATTGTTTTAACAAATAAGAGCCAAGGAGATTACAGATCAATGACACTTAAATTAGAAATGCCATACAGAAAAGGCGTTTGGGGATCATTGGCTTGGACAACATCTAATGCAACTGATTTCATGAGTGGTGGTTCAATCGCTTCTGGAAGCTGGACTGGTGCAAGATCTGTATATGGTAACAACAATTTACCATTGTCTAATTCTGATTTCAACATTCCTAACAGAATCGTAGGTTTATTTGGATATAAATTAGAGTACGGTGGTGAATACGGTGGATCAACAAGTTTCTCTGTTGGTTATATCGGTTCTCAAGCTGGTGCATACTCTTACACTATCTCTGGTGATATGAACGGAGATCGCGTTAATAACAACGAGTTGATCTTTATTCCAAAAGCAGGAACAGATATTAAATTTGCTCCATTGGTAGTTGGAACAACAACTTACACAGAAGCACAACAACAAGCTGCTTTCGAAGCTTATATTAAGCAAGACAAGTACTTGAGTGCAAACAGAGGTCAATATGCTGCGCGTAACGCATCAGTCGTTCCAATGTTACACCGTTTTGATGTGTCAATTGTACAAGAATTCTTTGTGAAAGTAAAAGGTAAGCGCAATACATTACAGTTTAGAGCGGATATCTTGAACTTTGCAAATATGTTGAATGACAGCTGGGGTGTATCTCAAAGAGTTACCAACCCACAAGTGTTGGCATATAGCTCTGTGAACACAGCAGGTGAGCCAGTATACAAATTGGCTACACAAAAGAATTTAGATGGTACTACCACTTTAATCAAAGATACTTATCAAAAGAACTCTTCTGTATTTGACGTATGGCAAGCACAGATTGGTTTAAGATATATCTTCGGAAGATAATTTTAGTTGGCTACACTGAGTTCACTTATTGAGTCACTCAAATAGCTGCTTTGAACCGCTCCCAAATGGGGGCGGTTTTTTTATA
>JACCDW010455945.1_pt1 | contig 58205 bp, 47 predicted proteins | sample 7449781 | NCBI WGS metagenome assembly JACCDW01 (sample SAMN15323449, study PRJNA562643) | freshwater metagenome | isolation source: river surface water | place: USA:Blue River Watershed | collected 2017-08-18
ACGTTGATGGCGCGGAACATCAGCGTGCCCTTGGCCGACATTTCCTTGAGGCGGTGCACGCCGGTGGTGGTCTCTTCGGTCACACCAATGATCTGGGCGCTCTTGCGGCTGTACCAGGTGCTGTCCTGCGCCAGCTTGGCCTTGATGGCGGCAAACAAAATGCGCTCTTCTTCGCTGCCCGGGTTGGCCAGCACTTCGGGGTGCTTCTCGGCCTGCTTGCCCAGGTGCATGAGCAGCGTGGCATCGCCGCCGTCGTCCAGGATCATGTTGGGGCCTTCGCCCTCGGTGCCCTTGGCGCCAAAGTCAAAAATGCGGTGGGTGTAGTCCCAGTAGTCTTCCAGCGTTTCGCCCTTGACGGCAAACACCGGCGTGCCACGGGCGGCAATCGCGGCGGCAGCATGGTCCTGGGTGGAGAAGATGTTGCAAGACGCCCAGCGCACCTGCGCGCCCAGCGCCTGCAGGGTCTCGATCAGCACGGCGGTCTGGATCGTCATGTGCAGCGAGCCGGTGATGCGCGCGCCCTTCAAAGGCTGTTTGGCGGCAAATTCTTCTCGGATGGCCATCAGACCGGGCATTTCGGTCTCGGCGATCTTGATTTCCTTGCGGCCCCAGTCGGCCAGGCCAATGTCGGTGATCACGCAGTCGGCATTGACGGCGGTTTTGAGAGGTGCATTCATGTGTGCGCTCCAGGTGCAATGGTCAATAAGCCACCGGACCGGTTTGGAAAGCTGGAATGCAACTCACCGCACTGGACCAGTGGATGAGCGTCGTTGCGAATGGAAGGTTCCGAGCCTCACGCCTGCTGCCAGCCGAAGCTGGTGGGCGCTGCAACGCTCCTCGGAATGACCGACATTATAGAAGAAGGGGCCAGCCGGTAAAATCCCCGGACTGGCCACCACTCCGCGTGGCCCCGGCGCCTGCAGCGCCCCGCATTCCAGGATTTCTTTGTGACCTACGCCCCCGAAACCCGGCGCCGCCGGACTTTTGCCATCATTTCCCACCCCGATGCCGGTAAAACCACGCTGACGGAAAAACTGCTGCTTTTCTCCGGCGCGATCCAGATCGCCGGTTCGGTCAAGGCGCGCAAGGCCTCGCGCCACGCGACTTCGGACTGGATGGAGATTGAAAAGCAGCGCGGCATCTCGGTGGCCTCGTCGGTCATGCAGATGCTCTACCGCGACCACGTCATCAACCTGCTCGACACCCCCGGCCACAAGGACTTCAGCGAGGACACCTACCGCGTGCTCACCGCGGTGGATTCGGCGCTCATGGTGATCGACGCCGCCAACGGCGTGGAAGCACAGACCCGCCGCCTGATCGAGGTCTGCCGTCAGCGCGACACGCCCATCATCACCTTTGTGAACAAGATGGACCGCGAAGTGCGCGATCCACTCGATATCCTGGATGAGGTCGAGCGCGAACTGGGCATGCCCTGCGTGCCCATGACCTGGCCGGTGGGCCAGGGCAAGAGCTTTGGCGGCATCGTCAACCTGCGCACCCAGGCCATGACGGTGTTCGAATCCGGCAGCGAGCGCCGCCCGCAAGACTTCGAGACCATCCCCCTGAGCGAACAGGCCAGGCTGGCCGAACGCTTTGGCAGCGAATGGCAAACGGCGATGGACAGCATGGAGCTGGCCACCGGCGCTTCGCCCACCTTTGACCACGAGGCCTTTCTGGCTGGCAAGCAGACCCCTGTGTTCTTCGGCTCCGGCGTGAACAACTTCGGTGTGATGGAAGTGCTGGACGCGCTGGTGGACCTGGCCCCCTCGCCGCGCCCGCGCAAGAGCTCTCTCATCGTCAATAAACAGCCGGTTGAAAAAGAAATCCAGCCCGAAGACGACGCCTTCTCTGGCGTGGTCTTCAAGGTGCAGGCGAACATGGACGCCAACCACCGAGACCGCATCGCCTTCGTGCGCATGGCGTCTGGCAAATACACACCAGGCATGAAGCTCAAGGTGCAGCGCACCGGCAAGGAACTGCGCCCGACCAGTGTGGTGACCTTTCTGAGCCAGCGCCGCGAAGCGGTGGACGAGGCCTATGCGGGCGACATCATCGGCTTTACCACGCACGGCGGCGTGCAGCTGGGCGACACCATCACCGATGGCGCCAACCTGCAGTTCACCGGCCTGCCCTTCTTCGCCCCCGAACTCTTCATGACCGTGATCCTGAAGAACCCGCTGCGCACCAAACAGCTGCAGCAGGGTCTGGACCAGCTCGGCGAAGAAGGCGCGATCCAGGTCTTCAAACCCGAAATCGGCGGCCCCATGCTGCTGGGTGCCGTGGGGCAACTGCAGTTTGAAGTGGTGCAGCACCGCCTCAAAACCGAATACGACTGCGACGTGCGCCTGGAGAACTGCCAGTACACGGGCGCACGCTGGATCACGGCCGATACCCCGGCCGAGCTGCGCGAGTTCACCAACGCTTACCCACAGCGCCTGGCCCTCGACGCTGCAAGCACCTTGGCCTACCTGTGCACCAGCCCGTACGACGTGCGTCTGGCGCAGGAGCGCTTCCCCAAGATCCACTTCCACCCGCTGCGCGAGCACGCAGGCCTGGCGCTGGGCAGCGCGGGCTGACAAGCCCATCGTCAAAACGCATCATTTATGGCATCATTTGATGCGATTTTTGAAGCAAAGGCCTTGGATGCGAACCACACTCACACTCGATGACGAACTGCTGCTCAAGGCGCAACAAGTCAGCGGCCTGACCGAACGGGCTCAACTGATCCGTGAAGCCCTTTTGGCCTTGGTGCAACGCGAAAGCGCACGCCGCCTGGCCATGCTGGGTGGCACGGAGCCGCAATTGCAGGACATCCCCAGGCGCCCAGCCGAATCGGCATGATCCTGGTTGACACATCGGTCTGGGTTGACCACCTTCGTCACAACGTGCCAGAACTGGTCGCCACTTTGCAACAGTCTCAGGTCATGCATCACCCTTTTGTGTTGGGTGAACTGGCATGCGGCAATTTGAAGGCCAGGGCTCAGATTCTGACTCTGCTGGAATCGTTGCCTGCCGCCACCGTGGCCACAGATGCAGAAGTACGCGCATTCATCGACCAGCACAAGCTGATGGGCCGAGGCATCGGCTACATCGACGCTCACCTGTGCGCATCGGCACGACTCAGTGGCGTGCGACTGTGGACAAGGGACAAGCGGCTCCAGACGATTGCATCCGAACTGGGCTGGGCGCATCAAGAGGTCACGCACTGATGCAAGCGCTGAGCCAATGGCAGCCGCGTGGCATCGTCGGTGTCTTCACCGACATCGACGACACGCTCACCACCGAGGGCGCCATCACAGCCGATGCACTGCAAGCCCTGGCCGACCTGAAGGCAGCAGGTTTGCATGTCATCCCCATCACTGGCCGCCCTGTGGGCTGGAGCGAGCCTTTTGCCCAAAGCTGGCCAGTGGATGCCATCGTGGCCGAAAACGGCGCTGTGGCTTTGCTGCATGAAGATGGCCAAGCCTTGCGCAAGCTCTACCAGCAAGATGCCGCCACCCGGACCAGCAACTTTGCACGCATGCAGCAAGTGCTGCAGCAGATCGAACGCGAAATACCGGGCGCCCAGCGATCGCAAGACAGCCCCGGCCGCGAAACCGACATCGCCATTGACCACAGCGAGTTCACCCATCTGCCGCCTGCGGCCATCGACGCGGTTGTGCGCGCCATGCAGGCCGCTGGCATGACGGCCACCGTCAGCAGCATCCACATCAACGGTTGGTACGGACAGCACGACAAGCTCGCAGGCGCCCGCTGGATCGTGCGCGAGTTGTTCGGGCGAGACCTGGACGCCGAACTGCAGCGCTGGGTCTATGTGGGTGACTCGACCAATGACCAGGTGATGTTTGCGCACTTTGCAAACAGCGTGGGCGTGGCCAACATTCGGCGCTTTGAGGCACAGCTCACCCACCCACCACGGTTCATCACCCAGGGCGAGCGCGGGGCCGGGTTTGCCGAGGTGACGCGGCTGTTGACAGCCCCATGAAAAAGCCCCTGAAGTCCAGGACTTTCAGGGGCCGCCAACGCACCAGGAGCCCTGGCCTCAGGGCCCAAAAGCCCGTGCCAGCTCTTCGATCGATTCTTTCGGATCTTTGCCGGTCAGGGCATACAGACGCAGGCGCGAAATCAAGGAAACATAACGGGCCTGCATCAAGTCACGCGAAACCGTGGCCAACTGTTGCTCGACATTGAGAACGTCCAATGCCGTGCGCACCCCGGCCTGGCGTGAACGGGTGGTGGACACCAGCAACTGCTCGGCCGAGCGCACCGCCTGCTCCAACGCCAGCACCTTGAGCTCTCCCTCGGTCACGCCGCGGTATTCCTTGTGCACACGCAGGCCCAGATCACGGCGGGTGGCTTCCAGCGCTTCTTCGGCACGGGTTTTGTCGGCCACCGCCTGACGGACCTGGGAGTTCACATAACCCCCCTGAAAAATGGGCACCACCAACTGCACGCTGGCCGAGGAGTTCACAAAACGCGAATTCAGGCGGGTCACGTTCTCATTGCCACTGTCAGACCACTGCAGCGCCCCTTCCAGTGTCGGGGCATGGCCGGACTGGGCCATGCGAATCGCTTTTTCTGCGGCATCCCGGCGGGCGGTCAAAGACCGCACTTCAGGGCTTTTGTCCATCGCCATGGACAGCCACTCCTCCAAGGGGGGCAACTGCTTGGGCAGACTGGCCATGCCCTGCAAGTTGAGCTGCGCCAGCGCATCCACAGGTTCGTTGACCAGGATTTCCAGCTGACGCCGGGTGTACTCGACGTTTTGACGGGCTTCCAATTCGGAAGCGACGGCCATATCCAGACGCGCCTGCGCATCGTCAATGTCGGTACGGGTGCCTGAGCCTGCCGCCAGCGCCTTGCGGGCCGCATCCACCATGGCGGTGTACTGCTGCTTCTGGGTCTGCACCAGACGCAGCTGGTCCTTGGTCAGCAAGGCCTCCATGTAGGCGCCTCCGACGCGCACGGCCAAATCTTGCAGGTCACGCTGGTGCGTCGCCTCGGCATCGGTCACCAGATGTTTGGCCTGTTCGTACTGAAAATAGCGCTGCAGATTGAACAAGGGTTGACGCAAGGAAACGGTCTTGCCAAAGCTGTAGTACTTGCTGTTGGTGGTGGTTTCCTGCCCCAGAAAATTGGGCGCCGTGGTGTCCAGGTTGTTGTTGTTGCGCCCCACGGAAGCCTGCACCGAAGGCAACAACTGTGAGCGGGCCTGCGGCAAGCGCTCCAAACCGACATCGCGCGCAGCGCGTGAGGCCCGGATGGTGGCATCCTGCTCCAGCGCCTTGTCATAGGCCTCCTGCAGCCCCATGCCACTGGCAGCGGTGCCCAGCACGGCCACGGCCAGTGCCAGACAGGTTTTGTGAAAGCGCACGTTCATCATTCTTCCTTCATCGAACCGGCCATGCGCTTGAGCAACGGATTGAGCAGGTAAGTCAACATGGATCGCTCCCCCGTCTTGATCACCACCTCGGCCGGCATGCCCGGCTGCATCTGACGGTGGCCCAGCGACTTCATGCCTTCGGGTGTGACTTCCATGCGTGCCAGGTAATAGGCAATCTGCGGGTTTTGTGGATCGGTCAACAAATCACCCGACACCGACAACACCTTGCCCTCTACCACCAGCTGCGGCGAATGCGCAAAGGTGTTGAAGCGGATGTCCGCGGACAGGCCGGCATGCACCTTGTCAATCAGGTGCGGGGCAATGCGGGTTTCCATCAACAAAGTCTGCTCGTCAGGCACCACGTCCAGCAGTTTTTGCCCTGGCTGGACAACGGCCCCCACCGTCTGCACAGCCAGCCCCACGACTTGACCGGCCGAGGGTGAGCGGATTTCCACACGCTGAAGGTTGGCTTTTTCGGCCACGTATTTTTCGGCATCGGCCTGCACCTCACGCGCCACATCGGCCAGCATCGACTCCACCTCTTTGCGGTACTCTGCCTTGCGCGAGAGGCTACGCTGGGTCAGTTCGGCGATGCTGCGTTCTGCACGGGCAGCATTGCCATTGAGGTCGGCCATGGCAGCCTGGACATCAGCCGTCATGCGCTCAAGTTCCAGCTGGCGATTGCGGGGTGCGTAACCGTCTTTGACCAACTCTCGCATGCTGCCAAGCTCTTCCTTGAGCAAGCTCAGCTGCTGCTGACGCTGCACCAGCATCAGGCGCACTGCATCGCGCTGGGCTTTCACACCCTCCATCGCTTCTTGCAAACCCTGCAAATCAGACTGCAAGCCGCTGCGTCGGGTCTCAAACAATTGTTTTTGGTTGTTCACCTGCTGCGCCACATAGGGATCGGACGCCGCCATCTCCAGCACATCCTTGTCAAACACCACACGTGCGCCGCCCGACTGCTCGGCCTTGAGGCGGCTTTGCATGGCACTCAGGCCCAGGTAGCGCTGGCGAATCGACTCGTAATTGGCCTTGGTCACCGCCTCGTCCAGACGCATCAGCACCTGCCCCTCCTTGACGACCTCACCCTCGCGCACCAGCACTTCTTTGACAATGCCCCCCGTCAGGTGCTGCACCGTCTTGCGCTTGGTGTCGATGGTCACCATGCCCTGTGTCGGCACGCCTTCATCGAGCGGCGCCAGCGCGGCCCACAGCAGGAAGCCCCCAAAGCCAATGCCCAGTGCCCACAGCGCCTTGCGTGCAATACCGGCCGTATCGGCTGAAACCCGCAGCACATCCTCGTCACCCTGGCGTTTGACCAGTGCATCTTCGACCGCAGGCTTGGCCTGCACAGACATTTTTTGATTCGACATCATCAACCCCAATCCAGAATGTGTTTTGCTGATCTGCGACCATCAAGCCGCAGGCAGTGCTGCGACGCCCGCAGCACCGGTTTCTTTTTGTTTCTGCAAAGCGGCCAGCACGCCATCGCGCGGGCCACTGGCCACCAGACGCCCATCCTGCAGGATCACCAGGCGGTCAGCCACCTGGATCACACCTGGACGGTGGCTGATCAACACCACCGTTCGGCCCTGGCTGCGCAGCAGCTGCACGGCACGCATCAGAGCGGACTCGCCTTCATCGTCCAGATTGGCGTTGGGTTCGTCCAGCACCACCAGCATCGGCTTGCCATAAAGCGCGCGGGCCAGACCAATGCGCTGGCGCTGCCCGCCCGACAGGAAAGAGCCCCCCTGACCCACACGGGTGTCGTAGCCATTGGCGAAGCGCAGGATCATCTGGTGCAGCCCAGCCGCCTGTGCCGCTTCGATCACCTTTTCCGAATCGACCTGGCCGATGCGGGCGATGTTCTCGGCAATCGTGCCGTCAAACAGTTCGATGTCTTGCGGCAGGTACCCCAGATGGGCGCCCAGGCTCTCGCGAGTCCACTGCTCTATGGGTTGTTCGTCCAGCAAAATGCGCCCCTCGTGGCCCGGCCAGATGCCCAGCATCGAACGCGCCAAAGTCGATTTGCCCGAGCCCGAGGGGCCCAGCACCACGGTCACCGTGCCCGGCAGGGCGACAAAGCTCACGCCATCGAGCACGGGTTTTTCGCGGCCAGCCACACGCACCACCAGGTCCTGCACCTGCAGTTGACCCAGCGGGGGCTGGGCCATGGTTTTTTCACGCCCTGTGGGCTCAAAGGCCAGCAGGTCGCGCAGACGCTCAAACGCCTCTTTGCTCGACAAAAACTGCGGCCAGGTGGCCACCAGCAAGTCGATCGGGGCCAGCGCACGCCCCATCATCACGTTGGCGGCGATCATGGCGCCGGGGCTGAGTTCGCCACGGATCACCAGCCATGCACCGACCCCCAGGCTCATCGACTGCTGGGCATAACGCACAAACTTGCTCACCGCCGCCACCTTGCCGCTGTGCTGCTGGGCCTGGCCCGACAACAGCATGGCCCGGTGCTGCTTGGTCAGCCAGCGCCCATACAGGCTGCCCAGCATGCCCATGGCGCTGAGCACCTCCACATTGCGCAGCTTGGACTGCAGGAAGTTTTGCGCCTCGGACTGGGCTTGCCCCGCCTGCGACTGGGCCTGCTTGCTGATGCGGTGCCCCATCAGGGCGATACCGCCTTGCACCAAGGCAAACGCAATGGCCACCACACCCAGCCAAGGGTGAAGCAAAAACAGCACGCCCAGGTAAATGGGAATCCAGGGCATGTCAAAGAAGGCGAACACGCCATTGCCGGTCATGAACTGGCGCAGCACCGTCAGATCGGTGAAGGCCTTGGCCGGTGAGGTGTCTGCTGGATTGAGGTAGGACAGGAAGCTGGCCTTGAACACACGCTGGCTGAGCACCTGATCGAGCCGAACGCCCGTGCGCACCAGCAAAATCGAACGGGCCCATTCGGCAAACGCCATCACGCCAAACAGGAACAGCGTCATCAGCGACAGCACCACCAGCGTGGTCAGGCTCTGGCTGAGCATGACGCGGTCAAACACTTGCAGCATGTACAGCGTGGGGGTGAGCATCAGCAGGTTCACCACCATGCTGAACACCCCCACCACCATGAACTCACGGCGGAACGACCACAACACCGCCGACAAGCCGGTGCGCGGCGCAGTCTCATTGGTTTTCATCATTGCTTTCATGGATCAGGCCCCCTGTGCCGAAGCCGCAGCGCCCTCGGACGCCGCCTGCACAGCGGGCGCAGCAGCAGGCATGAGTTTTTGCAGCACCTCGGCCGTCGGGCCGTACAGCTGCTGGGTGCCGTCGCGCAGCACCAGCAGACGGTCGGTGACCGACAAGACATTGGTGCGGTGCGTGATCACCACAAACGTGGTTCCCCGCGATTTGAGCACCCCGATGGCCTGCAGCAACGCGGCGTCACCTGCTTCATCCAGGCTGGAGTTGGGCTCGTCCAACACCACAAACACCGGGTTACCGTACAAAGCGCGCGCCAAGGCGACGCGCTGGCGCTGCCCGCCCGACAGCAGACCGCCGTCGCGACCCACAGGCGTTGCGTAGCCCTGGGGCAAAGCCAGAATGAATTCGTGCAGGCCCACCAGGCGCGCCACCTCTTCGATGCGGGCCATGTCCAGCTCACCAAAACGGGCGATGTTTTCGGCCAATGTGCCCTCGATCAGTTCCACGCCTTGCGGCAAGTAACCCAGGTAGGGCCCCAGCTCTTCCTTGTTCCAGATGTGCACATCGACACCGTCCAGCCGCACCTTGCCGGCCAGCGGATGCCAGATGCCCATCAACAGGCGTGCCAGAGAGGTTTTGCCCGAAGCCGACGGCCCCACCACACCCAGCACACAGCCCGGGGGCAAGCCGAACTGCACCCCGCGCAAGATCGGCTGCGTCTGGCCAGGCGCGGTGGCGGTCAGGCCCTCCACAATCAACTCGCCCTTGGGGGCGGGCAGCGGCATGTTCTGGGGGCGTGCAGGCACTTGCTCCAGCATGGTCTCCAGCCGCGACCAGGCGGCCGACACGCTCACCAGCGCACCCCATTGCTGCACCACCTGCGTCAACGGCGAAAGCAGGCGCCCAGCCAGCACCGAGCTGATGATCATCATGGCCGAGCCACCATGGAGGCTGTTTTCGAGCAAGAGCCAGGCCCCCATGCCCAGCAGCACCGAGCCCATCAACTGCTGCAAAAGCTTGGACACGGCGTTCAGGCTACCTGCTGCCTCGGACGCCCGCGCCTGGAACGACAGGAAAGCACTCTGCTTTTTTTGCCACTGTGCCATCACGGCGGGCATCATGCCCATCGACTCCATGACCTGCGTGTTGCGCAGTGACGCTTCGGCATAGACCTGCGCCTCTTGCGAGCGGCGCTGCGCCTCCAGCAAGGGCTTGCGCGAAGCGCGTTGGATCAGCCAGGCCACAAACGTCTGCATGACCGCCCCCAGCAGCGCTGCCCAGCCCAGCAGTGGGTTGATCATGAACACCAGCACCACAGAGATCATGGCCACCGGCACTTCAAACATGGCACTGAGCGCCGGGTTGTTGAAAAACTCGCGCACCGTGCGGAAATCGTTTTGCACCAGCATCGCATTGCCCATCTGCTTTTTCAGCAAGCCGTCAAACATGGCGTTGTAGATGCGGTCAGCCAATTTGAGCTCGAACTGCACACCCAGACCCCACAACATCTGCGAGCGGATCTTCTCCAGAACCTCCATCACGGCATAGGCACCAAAAGCCACCAAGGTGAGCATCATGAGCGTCGTCACACTGCGGCTATTGACCACCCGGTCGTACACCTCCAGCATGTACACCGTGGACGTAAAACCCAGCAAACCCACCACGCAACTGATGCCAATGGCCCACAGCCAAATCGGCCTGAACGCCATCAGCGCCAGGCGCAATTCGGACATTGAAGAATCGGGTTTCATGAAACGACCTCTACAGAAACATATTCGGGAATCGACGCAGATACGTCAGCGTCTGTGACCTGCGCCTCGCCCAACTCATCGGCTTGAGCAGGCTGGTCTGGAGAGTCCAGGTAAAACGACAGCTCGAAGGTGTGGTCCAACCGCTCGTTGAGCACCACTTCGCGCAGCTTGGCTTCATTGAACAGGGCCAGCTTGTCGGCCTCCAGCGCCAACTCAAAACGCATGCGCCCGTCCATGGTGTAGAGCGACAACTGCCCCGGCTTGATGCTCATGGTGTGGCGGTCAAAGTACACCGGGCAACTGTCGGCAAACTTGAGCAAGGGCAAAGGCTGGCCCTGGCGGCGTGCCAGGTTGTACGGGCTTTCGGGGTGCTGGTAAATCAGGCGCGCCATCTTGGAGACGGCATAAATGGCGTTGCACACCATCTGCGAACCCAGCTCGGGAAAGCGCTCGCGCAGGCTGCGGTAGTGGAGGTGGTGCAAAGCCACCCGGTTCCAGACCCGTGACTGCTGCACCTGGGGCGCCAGCGCATTGCACACCTGCGCAAACACCGCCCGCAGCTCGCACAAGCGCGCGCGCTGCTCGGGGCTGGTGTTGAGGGGAACGCGGATCAAAAAGTTCATATAGGACGAGATTATAAACACGTCCTATATGAACTTTCAATGCCACAAAAAAGCCCCGGCGTTGGTCGGGGCTGGACTCAAATTACACCATTTCTGTTCAATACACGTTGCACGATGGATAGCTGACATCAATGCGGTTCGGGTAAGCAAATCCTCGCCCCGTTCCTACATCAATGGCCGCACCCACCACACCACCTGCCAGCAAATTGCCAGCCATGGCGTTTTGCAACACGGCCTGCGCATGGACCGTATGCTGCTCGACCATCACCGATTTGCATGTGACTTTCAGGGCGTACATGTCCTTGGTCACCGCAATGTCATTGGGCGCACGAAAAGCCCATCGACCACGGGAATTCTCGGCCACACAATTGGCCGGTACGCTGCGCTCCAGGCACATCGCCCGCACAGAAACCACTTGCGCTTTGTCATTGAGCACACTGGCACAGCCACCCAGCAAGCCAACAAGGCACAAAGTCGTGGTTAATCTGTACATGTGGCACTTCCCATATTCAAACCGGTATGACGTCTGTATCGGACAAACAAGCCAAACCTTGAGAAACCTCCCCAAAACCAGCAGCCGTCAGCGGCTGGCCACAGGGCACTTCAGATCATCGTCCCAGGCGATCGTCTGGCGCCGGGGCTCACAGCCTGGGCCGCCCGGCTCGCACTGCCCCCCAGCCTCCCGAAACTCCAGCCGCAGCTCGATGCGGCGGCTTTTTTCAGGCTGGTTGAGGATGGCCGAGTTGAACGACGACCCGCCCACCAAAAACAGCTCACGCACCGCCTGGCGGTCTTCACGCGACATGGCATCGGCTGCCGAAGCGTCCAGCAGCACACACAACATGCGCTGCGAACGCTCCAGACTCAGGTTGAGGTTGTACAGGTACGAGCCCTCGGGGCTGGCATAGCCCTCGACCACAAAGCGCTTGAGCCAGGTCTGGCAAGCGGGCGTGCGCGCCAGGCTGAGCACCTGCGGCACAAAGGCCCGCAGAAAACGGGCGCGTTCGGCTGACAAGGTGTTGTCGCCCTTGCCAAACTCGGCCAGCGGCCCAAAGTCCAGCGTCTGCCCGCGCAGCCGCACCCCGGCGTATTCGGGCCGTTGCGTCATGGCCTGCAAATCGGCCAGACAGGTCTGGATGGCTTGGTGGCGCCCCTTGCGGGCATCATCGAGTTGGCGCAGGCCCTGTGTCATGCCCAGCAATGCCACGGCCATGGCCACCAAAAACAGCACCATCAGCGCCGTCATCAGGTCAGAAAACGAAATCCAGAACGGTTTTTCGGCCTCGTCCTGCCGGGGCTTGCGGCGGGGGGTGTGCAGCAGCATGGTGCGTCAGGGTTTGGCGTTGCGCTGCTGGCGCAGTTCGGCCAGCAGCTTGAACGACAAGGCCGTTTGCATCTCGGCCGCCTGGGTCAGGCGTTCGATCTGCTCGGTGCCACCGCGCGGCCAGAAAATGCTGTCCAGCGCATGCTGCAGTTGTTCGGCTTGCCGGTAGCGGGCGCTGAGCAAGGCCTTCTCGACCCAGGTGAACAGCATGGCCAGGGCAATGGCCACTGCCGAGACCTGAAACGCCTGCCCCACCGTCTGCACCAGCGCACTCAGCTGCGCCTGCACCTGCTCGGGGTCGGTCACGTCAAACTGCAGCAGCGCCAGAATCAGGCCCACAAAAGTGCCCAAAATGCCCAGCCCCGTCAGGATGCCCGGCACATGCCGGAAAAAGTCAGCGCGCAGCGGCGAATCCACCACCAGCTGCTCGCCAAAAAAATGCTCGGCCGGTGAGGTGGCCTGCCAGGCCCGCGCCACCGACTGTGTGCCCGACTCCAGCCGCCCCAACACCTCCAGGGCCTGGTTGTATTCGGCCCACAGTCGGGCCATGTCGGCGTCTTTTTCAATCAGTCGTTCGATGGCGGCCAGGTCCATGTGCTGCAGGCCCGCACTGGCATTGACACCCGAGAAAAACCTTTTGGACAGTCGGTTGGCATTGGCCCGTGCCAGCCCCAGCGCACCGTCATCGGGTGCGGCCGTGACCAGCTGCAGCGTGCGTGCATAGCGCGCCCACAAAGGCGCCAGGCTGCCCGACAGGGCGCCATCGCGCTCTAGCCCTTCTTTGGCCACGACCGAGTCCTGGCTTTGCAGGGCGTCCAAATAAGCAATGGCCTGCGCCAGCACACGCCGCAAGCGCCATGCCGGCAACACAAACTGCCGCAGGTAGATGAACACAATGGCGGCAATGACCGCCCCCACCACCCAAAGGTGCGCGTGCGAGAGAGCTGAAAAAATCTGCATGGGGCTATTGTGCTGGCAAAAGCAGCGCCCCCAACGGCATCAGTAGGCCACCAGCAGCACCGCCTGTCCGCTCAGCGCCAGATCGGGCACGCCCACCACCGTCACCGTGGTGGCCTGCGCGTCGCCCGCGTGCAGCCAGGCACCTGCCTCCAGCGGCTGCCAGCCCATGGACTCGGCCTCGATCTCGCGCAGTTCGCGCAAAAAGTCGGCTTCAATGTCAGAGGGCGTCAGGTGAGCGTTCATTTGATTTGCGTGACCGAAGTCACCGTCACGTCAGACAGCGGCACATCTGAAAGGCCGTTGACACTGCCAGTAGGCTGCAAGGCAATGGCGTCGACCACGTCCATGCCACTGATCACTTTGCCAAACACGGCATACCCCGGACTGGACGCACTGACGTAGTCAAGAGAGGTGTTGTCCACCAGGTTGATGAAGAATTCAGACGTCGCCGAATTCGGGTCGCTGGTGCGGGCCATGGCCACTGTGCCCCGCAAGTTGGACAGCCCGTTGTTGCTCTCCAAGGCAATGGCCGCCGTCTGCCCTGCCTTTTTGACCATGCCTGTGGTGTACCCGCCACCCTGAATCACAAAGCCTTGGATCACACGGTGGATCAGGGTGTCTTTGTAGAAGCCTTGCTTCACATAAGCCAGAAAATTGTCCACCGTGACCGGCGCTGCCGCAGGGTCCAGCTCCAGGGTCACGCTGCTTTGCCCCTTGGCCAACACCACCTGAGGCTTGGGCACCGTGAGCGATGTCTGATAGAGCACCCGCCCCTCGGCCGACTTGATGGTGAGCGGCAAAGCCCCCACCGCCGTCACGTTGCAGGTCAGCACAGCCAGTGTGGTGGAACTGCCGGTACTGGAAAACGCAGGCGATGTGCACCCCGGCCCGAGGTCAGCCACCATGGTGCTGCGCAGATCGTTGCCACCGACATAAATGCTGGCCGTGCGGCCATATTGCAGGGTCTGCACCTGCACACCGGTCACCACGGGTGAAAAACCTGAACCGCCACAAGCCGACAACAGCCCCAGCACGCCCGACAGCACCAAGGCGGCGCCCCAACGCGAATCAAAACACATCAATTTGCATCCCTTTCTCATGCCCACCCATCGTCGTTGACGATGGTCCGCATGGCCGTGAGCATAACCACCCCCGGGCCAAAGCTGCCGCCCACGGGGTTGGTCACATCCAGGTAAAAGGTTTCATCGGGCTCTGGCGAGACGTCGCCCATGACTTCGATCGGAATCACCGCCTGGTTTTCGTTGGGGTACAGCACCAACTTGCCTTGGGCAGCCAAGTAATCGCGTCCGGCTTGCGCCGTGCCGTCACGGGTGGTGTAGTCCACGCTCAGCCACTGGTTGGGGTCACTGCGCACCCCCGTGAACTGCAGCAAGAAATAAGCGTAGCTGGTGCCGCTGCTACCCTCAGGCACCGCTTTTTGCACGTCAGCGGGCTTGGTGGGTGCATTGGGGTATTGGGCGCGCAGACTCTGGTCAATCCACTGCTGGTAATAACTCACCCTTTGCCAGGCGGCCATTTCGCCATAGCTGCTGTTGCCGGTGTTATCCACGTCGGGGTGAGTCGCCCCCACACTCAGGCTGGTGACATAGCCAGCGACACCGGCCACCTGCCCGTTGATGAACGCCGGGCCGCCACTGTCACCAGGGGCGATCAAGCCTTCGTTGGCGCCCAGCCCCAGCCCATTCAGCGATGCCAGCTGACCCAACGCGTCATTGACCGATTTGCCATTGTCAAAGTCGGCCATCAGCTGCGAGCCTGCCAAGGGTGTCCAGCCCATCCCTGACCCCAAGGCGCTCTTGAGTGTGGTCGCATCGGCATCAAAGGTGTTTTGCGCCTTCAGTCGCCATGTCGGGTCACTCTGTCCGGTTGACCCGGTGCTGCCCGAGCCCACCTGGCCGTAACCCACCATGGTGAAGGTCTGCCCAATTTCGTCGCTGCCACGGTACAGGCTATAGCGGTCTGCACTGACCGGTGCGCGGCCATTGAGCCAGACGATGGCCAGATCGTTGTTGTCATTGACCAAGTCAAAGGCTGGATGGATCGTGACTTTGCTGCTGCCCAGCGTCTGCGTTCCGGTGCTGGTGTCAAACGTGATGCTGGCGCTGGTCACACCGTGGCTGAACAGGTGCGCCGCCGTCAGCAGCGCCTGCCCGTCGTACAGCAGCTCACCCGTACCGAAGTAGCCCCCGACAGAAATCCGAACCACCCCATCGAACCCCTGCCCTGCATAGGCCCTGTTGCGGCTATCGGTATATGAAGTGACTGTGGTGACCATCTGACATCAAAACTGCTGTGCAAGATTTTAATGATCAGGTCTCGCCAACCCCTTTTCAGATTTCATCGAAAAAATGATTTCCTAAAGCCTGAGGATGGTCAGTCATGTGCCCACCTCGGCATCGGTTACACAACCGAAAAATAATTGAACGGCAAATATTCCAATCCAGTCTGCTCAAGACCTGTGAGAAGGATGTTGGCCTTGTTCAACTCATTGTCAGCCGCCATCCTGCCCAGGCTGGCCACAGTCAAGTGACCACTGTCCAGCTGGTCTGTGAATGATTTGCGTGTGGGCGCATCGGGCGCGGTGCCCACCACATTGGTGTAGAGCAGGTCAACCACCTGAGCACTTGTTGGGTTGGCGCCAAGGCGGGCAATGATGGCCAAATCCATCAGGCTGCTGTAGGTGTAGTCCAGGTCATCGAGGTAATTCAATCCGATGCCCACAAACTGTTTGTTGGTGACGGCTGTTTTTCCGAAGACAGCCCCCAAAATTTTGGCCGTTATTCCGGCATTGCCATTCAGATCGAGCGCAATGGCCCCATCGCTGAACTGCAGACGCTCAATGCTCTGTAACTGATCCGTTCCTTCTGTGCTTTTCAGGCTCTGCACAGCAAAACCCTGGGCGGTAGAACCGATTCTGTATTGGTCGGATGAGCCACTCCATATCGCCGTATCACGGCCATCGCCGCCATAGAGTACATCATCGCCACCACGTCCTTGAAATGCATTGTTGGCCGCATTGCCCGTGATCTGGTCGGCTTGTGCGCTGCCGACAACCGACTCAATCACAGTTCCGAATGCAATTTGAACGTTCTTGAGTGCGTCCACACCGGAACCATTTTCAACATGCCTGATGAGGCCAACACTTGAGGATTGACCTTCGCGCAGGTCCACGGAGGTAGGTGTCGTGATCTTCCTCAGGTCAATGGTGTCTGTGCCACCATCGTCCACAAGGGTTTGCAATTGCATTCCTATGGAATCGGCCCATTCATAGGTGTTGTTTCCTGTGTTCTGCAATTTCAAGCCATAAAGATATTTCAATGCCAACAGGTCATAGGGCCCAAAATCAACACGCTGTAACCCTTGCTCATGTTCGGCATAACTCACCACACTGAGCGTTTTGCTGTCTTCAGATGTTGCGAGGTAATTACCGGGCTCGGTGCTAGGCGCAGAACCGGCGTTGTAATTTCCAGGATGTTTCAGGCCAAGTGCGTGACCAATTTCATGAATGACGGTGTCGTATTCGTACGTGCCAGCGGCATAGTCCCTGCTTATTGCACCATTAGATAAAAATACATCGCCCCTGAGCTTGACATCCAGGTTATCGGGATAAAAAGCATACCCGGCACTGTCTTGATCGTTGTTGGCCAATCGTATGTCCCCGGTCGGGGAGCTGGCAGATGAAGTCTCCAGAACCTCCACAAAGGTTATTGGCACTATGCTGCCAATATATTTAAAAACAGCGCGAGTCGCCGATTGTTGGGCATCTGTAAATGGAGTGAACCCTTTGACTTCCTCCGAGTAACCCTCTCCAGTCAGATAACCAGCCGACAGTGCGAAACTGTAAGTGACCGTTCGTGACTGACCTGCAACCGAATCAGGCCACCATCTAGTGGTGCCCCCAGCAAGCAGCACATCCACGCGATAGTCGCCGCTGTAAGGGAATGCTATTGTCGTACTGGGTGTGTTTCCCAGATCAGCCGATCCAGAAGAAACAGTCGAGAAATCAGTGGCATTACTCATTTGAAATTTCTTTATTCTTCAATTTGAATAAATTAATTCTTATTTCCAACGTCATTATTTATCTCAGCAATCATGTCAAAAGCCGTGATGCTGCTGGTGGTTGCCACACCCCCCCCCAAGACACACAAGCGTTGAGCGGGGGTCCGCCTCACCTTTGATGGCTAAACCCGCATGCATGCATTTTGCGGGAGGAACAAGTCATTTAAGAATTTTCCGGATAGTACATTTGGACTAGACCTTGACAGGCTCATACAGTTTGGGCGGCTGCGGAGCAGCCAAAGGTGCTTGACAAAGCCCGTCCCCCCCCTGGCTCTGGTGCTGCCACTTAAGCTTGGCGACCTTGAGCCGATACAGATTTGACGGGTAAGCATTTCAATGCAACTCCGCCTGCTAGACTTTATCAAGTCGATGGAGCTCTCCTGCAACCATTTCATGGGACAAAAATGATTTCAGCACGCATGTTTTTTCGCACTCAGAGCATGTATGCGACAAAAAAGTTAAAAACGTTTGTGGCAGTTGGGCTCCTGTCTCTTCTTGCGGCTTGCGGAGGCGGAGGCAGCAATTGCAATCAGGCGTTTGGGCTCTTAGCCAATTGCAGTTCTTCAGATTCAGCCAACACTGTTCCAATTGCCAAAGCTGGAACAAACCAAAACGTGGTCACGGGTTCGGTGGTGACATTGGATGGCAGTTCGAGCAGTGATGCCGATAACAACTCTCTCACGTTCAAATGGTCTCTCGTCGCTGCACCTGCAGGAAGCACAGCAAGCCTGGTGGGCCCTACATCGGCAAAGCCCACCTTCACCGCTGATGTGAGCGGTACATACCTGTTCAGTTTGCTGGTCAACGATGGCAAGGTGGACAGCTCAATGGCCACGATGACTGTGACGGCGGCTCAGTTAAATGTGGCACCTGTGGCAAACGCAGGCAGTGCTCAGAGTGTATTGACTGGAAGCCAGGTCACACTGGATGGCAGCTCAAGCAGCGATGCAAACCGAGACCTCCTGAGCTACAAATGGACTCTACTGACCAAGCCGGTTGGCAGCCAGGCCACCCTGTCATCTGCCACGGATGTCAAGCCAAAATTTACGGCCGATGTCGCTGGCGCCTACATCTTCACGCTGGTTGTCAATGATGGCCGCCTTAGCAGCAGCGCCGATTCTTCTTCTACGGTAACAATCACCGCTTCGGGCGTCAATGCAGCGCCTGTATCAAACGCTGGCGTGAACCAAAGTGTGGTGGTGGGTACAGCCGTCACACTGGATGGCAGTGCAAGCGGAGATGCCAATCTTGATCCGCTGACTTACAAATGGACGTTGGTTGTTAAACCTGCGACCAGCGTTGCAGCGTTGTCATCAGCTACAGCCACCAAGCCTACGTTTACCGTCGATCTGGCTGGCGTGTACGTGGCCAGCCTTGTGGTCAACGATGGGAAAGTGGACAGCGCACTGGCCACCGTCACTGTGACCGCCTCAGCGGTAAATGCTGCGCCTGTGGCCAACGCCGGAACCAACCAAAATGTGGTGACGGCGTCTGTGGTTACCCTCAACGGTACTGGCAGCACCGATGCCAATTTTGACCCACTGACCTACAAATGGGCTTTTGGGGCCAAACCCGTAGGGAGCACAGCAGCCCTGTCTTCGGCCACTGCTGCATCACCCACATTCACAGCCGATTTGGCCGGGGTGTATGTCGCGACATTGATCGTCAACGATGGCAAATTGGACAGCGCCGTCTCTGTCGTCACCATCACTGCCGCTGCAGCCAATGTCGCTCCAGTGGCCAACGCTGGCCCAGCCCAAACGGTGACTCGCACAGCAGGTACGGTTACCGTGACCCTGAACGGCACAGCCAGCAGTGACGCCAACAACGACGCACTGACCTATCGGTGGTTACTGTCGTCCCAACCTGTTGGAAGCGCCGCCGCTTTGTCATCCACAACCGCAACGCAACCCACATTTGCAGCCACGGTAGCGGGGGTATACGTTGCAACGCTCATCGTGAATGACGGCAAAGTCGACAGTATTCCCTCCACCGTGGTGATCACCGTTCAATGAAGCGAATGAGTAGCCCAATCTCGGGGTGGCAAGCTGATACGCACCACCCGGTCACCCACAACACCGCTGCGCCAATCCCGACGGAACCTCGTCGGGATCGCCGCAAGCCGAATGGAAGCTGGCACTGATACTGGCCGTGTGTGCCAGCCCCACCAGCTTGGCCTTGTTCAAGTCAGTGTCTGCGGCCAGCAAGACCAGGTTGACCACACTGATGGCGCCAGATCCCCTCTGGGTGGGTTTGACCCGAGGAAAAGCGCGCCCCTCACCCCAACTGATCCAGCGACAGTGCCGACAGTGGCGTGATCACCTCAACCGCAGAAAACAGCCGCTCACGGCTGAGGTGTGCGTAGCGGCTGGTGGTGCGGATGTCGGCGTGACCCAGCAGCTCCTGCACCTCGTACAGGCTGCGCCCGGCATTGACCAGAAAGCTGGCAAAGCTGTGGCGCAGATCGTGAACACGCAGTTCCGGCAGACCCGCGAGCTTGCGGGCCGTGTCCCAGCTGTAATAGAAGGACACAAAAGGCAAACCCGTCAGCGGGTTCGGAAAAACATGGTCCAGCCCCGTCAGATCGGGCCGCGATGCTGACCACGCCTGCAGCGCCTGCAGCAACTGCAAGGCCCCGCTGGACAAGGGAATGTGCCGCACTTTGCCTGACTTGGTTTTGGGAATGCGCCAGGACTTCTGCGCCCAATCCACGTCCTCCCAGCGGGCGTCCAGAACCTCGCGCTTGCGCGCCCCGGTGTAGAGCAAAAACATGACGATGTAAAACAGCATCTCGTTCTCGCTCTGGCGCACACACTGCATCAGGTGCGTGACTTGCTCTTCGGTCAAAAAGCGCTCGATCTTGTTGTCGTTGCGCTGGCTGCGGATGTCCAGCACCGGGTTGACGGCAATGCCGGGCAGCTTCCAGCGCAACGCCAGCGTGTAGCCGTAGCGCAAAAGCACCAGCGCACGGTTGCAGGTGCCCGGCGCATAACCGCGCTCTTTCATCTGCTCGACAAAGCGTGCCAGATCGGGCGGCAGCACCGCCCCCATGGGCAGCCCGCCCAGCTGCGGCACGATGTGGTTGCGGATCATCGAATCGTCCGTCCCCCAGCTGCGTTTGTAGCTCTTCACATACGGCAGGTAATGCTCGCAAAAGAAGTCCGCCACACTCAGGCTGGGAGGCGCGTCCACGCTGGACACATGGATGGACGCCTGCGCCCCCCACGCACCTGGGGCGCTGGCCAGCATGGGCGCCTGCTGGGGTGCCAGCAACTGCACCCGGTTCTGCAGCCCCGCACAGCGCACCGCCTCTTGCGCCTGCGCCAACGACATGCTGCTGGCGTCGCCCAAGGTCAGCACCTTGAGCTTGCCCTCGACCCGCTGGCGCAGCCGGTAACTCTTGCGGCCACTGGCCAGCACATCCACATACAGACCCGGCGTGGCATTGTCGAAATACTCGGTGTGCGGGCGCCCACTGCTCACCGTCAAAGTGGCCACCAACTGGTCAGACAAAGTCAGGCAGGGCATACATCACCCCACCAGCTTTTAAAATCCATATTGTTGTTTTTTATTGAAAATTGATTGTCGTTTAACGACAAATGCTTGTCGTTAGCGCGTCGTTGGGCCATTTACCCACCCTCCCTGTAACTGAAGGGCAACGATGCTAGTGGTGTTTTCAGTCTTGCGCAAATCGCACCAAAGTAGTGCAAAAAAGCAAGCCATGGCCAAGGTTTTTGACAGACCGATAGTCCAACGACAAATGCTCAAGTCACATCCCGCACCCGCTGCTGTGCCAACACATCGGCCACCACGTTGGCCGCCTCGACCATGGCGCCTTGGGACAAGTGGGCGTAGCGCATGGTCACCTTGGGGTCCTGATGGCCCAGCAGGCGTTGCACCTCGTACAGGCTGCGCCCGGCATTGACCAGAAAGCTGGCGTAGCTGTGGCGCAGGTCGTGCAGGCGCAAGTCCTCCAGGCCCAACTTGCGCCGAATGCTGTCCCAGGCCGTAAAGATCGAGACCGGCGGCTTGCGCGTGCGGGGGTTGAAGAACAGGTACGGCACATCCGGCTCGCGGGGCAATGCACGGATCAAGTCCACTGCCGCATGCGACAGCGCGATCGGGCGCGGCCGCTTGGACTTGGAACGCTCTGGCGGCACCCACAGCACCGCGTTGTCCAGGTCCACCTCGCTCCAGCGCGCGTCCATCACCTCACGCTTGCGGGCACCCGTGTACAGCAGCAGCCGAATCACCTGCCCCACCATGGTGTTGGGGTTGACATCAAGCTCGGCAAACAAGGCCTGCACCTCGTCGGGGCGCAAATAGCGCTCGCGCAGCTGCAGCTCGAACAGCTCGACCCCCTTGCAGGGGTTGGTGTGCGGCGGCAGCACCTCAAAACGGATGGCGCAATTGAACACATGCCCCAGCATGACCAACATGCGGTTACAGGTGGCGGGTGAATAACCCATCTCGTGCAGGTTCTGATGAAAACGGCGCACATCCCCCGCCGAAATGCGGTTGAGCCGTGTGCGCCCAAACACTGGGCACACATGCTTGTCCAGCATGCCAATGTCCTGCCGCCAACTGCGCTTGCGTGACGAAACATACGGAACATACCGCTCCTTCAGAAACAGGTCGAGCGTGGGTGTTTCGTTAAATCGGTAGCGCTCGCGCTTGGGGTCTCCCCCCACACCCAGCAATTGCCGCATCTGCAGGGCCCGCGCCCGAGCTTCGGCCAGTGGCATCTCACCCACACGCCCAATGCGACACAGCCTGACCACACCCTCGGCATCTCTGTAGCGAAAGTAATAAGTCCCGCCACCCGATGCCCGGTGCTCCAACACAAAACCGGTCTGCTCCGAATCAAAGTAAGTGGTCAAGCCTTTGGCTGGTACATGCGCATCAAGACCGGAAACAAACTCCAAAGTAATCATTTCAGTAGGCATAACAACGTCTCGTCCAAGTTACGGTAGGAAATTGATAGGTATTCCGCAGGCTTGCCGGGCCATCCGTCAGAGGGAGATGAACGACACACGTGAAAGTCTTGGTATGAATCTGATATGTAAATTCAAATACTTACAAGAATCTTTATAGATTTCAACAACTTATCTCGCACACCTCAGTAGGCTCACTACTAGTCTGGGCAAATCTGCCCCAACCAACCCCATCGCCCGCAAGCCCGTATTCGCTTGAGAGCCCTGTAACAGGACTTTCCGGCGAGTACGGGCTTTCGCCTGGCTCGTACTCGGTTTCTTTGCAAAGAAATCTTTTTTTACCAACCCCTAAAAAGGAAAGAAAAATGGCAATCACCGCTTCCCAAGCACAAGGCTTGGTCCTGGCTCTGTTCGGCGCTTCCGCCGGCGGTCACCTGACTGGCCTGACTGGTGCTTCCAGCCTGTCCACTCTGGCTGGCGACCTGTCCACCTCCGCTGGTCTGATCCTGGGTCAAGACCTGAGCAGCAACACCGCCTTCCGCGACCTGGTGCTGACCACCAACCTGAAACTGACAGGCACCGCCCTGACCGAAGCCCAAGCCTGGATGGACGGCGAGTTCACCAAAGGCACCAGCCGCGCTGACATCCTGACCGCCGCTGTGACCTACCTGGAAGGTCTGACCGACACCACCAGCGCTTTCTACGCTGCCGCTGCTGCTTACCGCACCACCGTGGCTGACGCCGTGACCTGGTCGCAAGGCGCTGGCGCCAACGTGCTGGGCGTGACCGCTCTGCGCTCGCAGCAAGGTCACACTGAAGTTGTGGTCGGTTCTTCCTTCACGCTGACCACTGCTTCCGAATCTTTCGTTGGTACTGCTGGTAACGACACTTTTACTGCCACAAACACAACTTTCTTGTCTGGCGACGTCCTGGCTGATGCTTCGACAACTGACAGCGACACCCTGACACTTAACTTCACCGCACTGCCTGCCTCTCAAGGTACAGCTGCGAATATTGAGAACGTTGTCTACAACGTCACTTCTTTTGCGGATTTGACCCTGGACATGACTGGCATCACTGGTGCCAAGTCCGTGACAGTGAATAACCTGCAAACCGCTGGTACCTCTGTTCTGGACATCAACGGTGTTGCAACGGGCACCACGGTGAACGCCGGTACAGGCGTTACAGGCGCTGTTACTGTGACTGGCGCTGCTGCCGCTGCAGTCATTGTGAATGGCAACAACGGCTCTTCCGTGACGGTTGACGGCGTTACCACTGGTTCTGTGGTTATCCACGGCGGTGCAAAAACCACTTCCGCTACAGCAACTACTGTCACTACAGGTTCTGCAACCATTGACGGCGATGCCCTGACATCCGCTACCGCAGCCGCTACGACTGGTTCTGTCACTGTAAGCGGCGCTGCTCTGGCAGCTGCTACCGTTACAGGTGCTACAACCAACGTCACCCTGACCAAGGCGGGTACGACAACCACCCCCACCACCGTGTCCGTGACTGGTAACGGCGCTGCTGACGTTGCAAACGTTTCTGCTGCCGGCGTAGTGAGTCTGACGCGTGCTGCAAACATTGAGACAGTTAACCTGTCTGGCAATGGTGCAGCTGTTACATACAACGAGCAAAACGCCAACACATACACCACCCTGAACCTGACGGGCAGCCAGAGCGTGACAGTTGCTGGTGACGAAGCCGCATTTGATGGCAAAACCGTTACAGACAGCACAACAGCAGGCACCACAACCGTCAAGCTGACCAACACTGTTGCTAGCAACTCTGACCTGACTAAAGTTGCCGTCGATGTGATTGAGCAGAATGGTGTTCTGGCTGGCGCCGTGACTTACAAGCTGGCAAACGCTGCAGTTCTGGATGTCACCGCTGCTCAAACCGCTGTGGTGACACTGTCGACAGCCGCTACAACTGCCACAACTGGCGTCACAACCGACTCCGTGACGGTCAATGCCAAAAACGCTGCCACCGTTCTGATCACCAGCGACAGCAGCACTGCTGCCACAGAAACTGCTTTCAATACAGTCAACTTCAGCGCGGCTACTGCTAACACAACGCTGACAGCTCTGCTGGGCAACACCACTGGCGTTCTGAACCTGTCTGGCAACAAGCAGATCACGCTTGACGCCACGACAACTGCTGACAAAGTGGACGCCACAGCATTGACAGGCGCTCTGGTTGCAACTGCGTCTGCCACAACCACAGACAACATCATTGGTGGCTCTGGTGACGATGTCATCACTACCGCAACTGGTGCGGTTGTAACGCTTGATGGCGGCACAGGCAGCAACACAGTCAAAGTGGTCGGCGACATGTCTTCTGTGGCATTCACAAACTTTGCAGTGGTTGAAGCTACAGGTGCTGTGACGGCTGCAAAAGCCAGCCAACTGGATGGCAAATCCTTTGTCTTGAAGGGCACCAGCGCCACGACCTTCTCGTTTGGTAATACTGCTGCAAACTACGACAAGACGTCCATTGATCTCAGCAAGCTTGTGACAAACAACATCAACAGCTTCACAGTTGATGCATCCAACGGTCTGTCGACTGCCTTGTTCACGTCTAACACAGCTATTACCGTTACAGGTTCTGACCTGGCTGACACAGTGACCGGTACTGCTAACGCCGACACACTGAGTGGTGGCAAAGGTACCGATACCATCAACGGTGGTGCAGGCAATGACACTATCGATGGTGGCGCTGGTGACGACACCCTTAACGGCAATGCTGGTGCAGACAGCATCACTGCAGGTGAAGGCGTTGACACTGTTACTGGTGGTGCAGGTAATGACACCATTAACCTGACAGAAACCACTGCTGCTGCTGACTTGGTAAAAATGACTTTGTCTACAGACGGTACTGATACCATCACCGGCTTCGCCGCTGGTACTGGTGCTGATGTCTTGTCATTTGCAGCTGCAGGCTTGGTGAACGGCACGCCGTCTTCGACACTGTTGACTCTTGCCGATGTCGCCGCATTTGTTGCTGGTGGTACAGCAATTGGTGCTAACGACATCTTTGTTGAGATCACTGCGTCCCAAACTGCAGGTGGTGTCGATACGGCAGCCGAAGTTGCAACCTTGCTGTCCACATCTGCCACGGCAATGACCAACATTGCTGCAACAGACAAAATCGCTATTGCGCTGGATGATGGCACCGACACCTATGTGTGGTACTGGCAAGATTCCGCAACGAACACCGGCAAGGTGGACGCAGCAGAACTGACCTTGGCTGCTAAGCTGGTTGGCGTGACCGACATCGCTGACGGTGATTTGGCAACGTTCTAATCTCCCAAAATGGAGACAAGCCCAAACCGCAAGGTAAGGGCTTAAGGTGAAAACCTTCCAACCCCGCCCCTCACAAGGGGGTGGGGTTTTTTATTGGGCGAACGGTGCCGCAGGCGGGGGCGGCGGTATTGCTGGTGGTTAGCAGTGCCATGCAGTGTCGTGCCTGACACGACACCTCAATACTCACTCGTCAACATGAGAACCCAGTCCTCGTCATTCCTGCAGGCGTAAAGGGTGTAGTGTGGAATGGGGAAATCGGTATATGGAATCGACTGCCGTGCCAAGTTCGATCAGGTAGCTGGCTGCAGCGTCCATCAGCCAAGATGCTCCTGCGCCTTCCGCAAGATATTTGGCACCATCGGTCAGCAGGCATCGACGATTGAGTCGGTGCTAGTACTCTGTCCCAGAGAACAGGGCGAGGCGGAAAGGTCGTAATCTTTATTCATCGCTGTGTCCTTTGTGGGTCGCACTGGACACAGTGTGTTTTCGACTGGCGATTTAGGCGACCAGAAACCCGAGAGAGTGGCGGATTACCAACAGCAAGCCCCGCAAGCGGTGGGGGACCGGTATCGAGGTGATCAAGGCTGCGGTGCTGGCAGGCGAACTGGATGCACAGATCGACGCAGCCGCCCAAGCATTGCGGGAACAGTTTTGATCAAGCACATGTGGTGCGCACCTGAACCATCCCGCCTGATTTACCCTACCAGCACCTCGGTGACTACTTCATCGCCCACATGCAGGTTATCGGGATGCAGCTTCAGCCAAGACCTGCTTGACCAAGGCCAGTAGATCGCCGCTCTTGAATGGTTTCATGATGCTGGCGGTAGCACCAGGTATTTGAATACTGTCGATGCCAAGTCGGGTCATCACTGAACCAGGGCTACCTGTAGTTATCACAACTGGCAGGTTTGGATATTTGATGCGAACCTGCTCCACGAAATCCACGCCATTCATGTTGGGCATGACCAAGTCCGAGATGATCAACGATACGGGCACTTGCTCAAGCCATTCCAACGCCTCAATGCCGTCACCTGCCCCAATGACCTTGAAGCCATTGACTTCCAGCATCTCCTGGACGCCTTCACGCAACAGCACTTCATCTTCAACAAGCAGGATCGTAGACATTTTGCAAACCTTGGGCAGGTACTGATGCTACATCGCACAGATTTCTAAATGAGATAACGAACCACAGCTTGACTGGATGGCCCCTGCAATGACCCAGGTGGCTCGGTTTTCGAGATGAATCACCCAAGCACCAACAGCACCGCCGCCCCGATCCCTACGACAGCTTGCGGCACCCCCACCACGAGCACCTCGGTGGCTTCTTCATCGTTCACACGCAGGTAGGCGCCTGGCTCCAAAGGTTGCCAGCCGATGGACTCTGCTTCGATCTCCTTGAGTTCACGCAGGAGGTCGGCTTCAAGTTCGGGTGTCACGTGATCTCAAATCAGGTTGAAGGTGTTGAGGTAAAGGTAGACCAGCCCCACGATTGCAGCAATTTGCGCAGCGACGAGCAGCAGAATGGGCGCAAGGGTTTCAGGCAATCTGTAACGCCCGCAAGATCGGCAATTGCTTCTCTGCGAAGGTGTTAGCCTGCGCGGTCAACTCGGCCAGATTGTCCTCAGCGGTTTCCAGCGTGCTGCCTTCTTTGATCAGACGTTGCCCCTGGGATGACAGGATAGCCCAGGTGTCTTTAGCCCAATCCTCGGGCTGCTTCTTGCCTTGCTGCATAGACAGCAGGAACAGCTGCTGGAAGCGTGTCACCACATGCCCACCGCCTGTGACTGGGCTGCTCAAGTAGTTGATTTCGCTGCTGCCGCGCGCTCTATTGCACAAATGGCGATTGAGCTTGTCGGTTTGCTTTTTCGCCGAAGAAACGACTGCGTCGCCCTGAACTGCCGCAATGTTACCTACACCTGACATCAAAATCAAAACCTCAATGATCTGTGTCATCGAAATGCCCTGACCACCGACAGCCTCTTGGATTTCCGAAATGGTTTTAATTTGATGATCAGAGAGAACGTCCAAGATAGCGCTGTAAATGCTTTCATTTAACTTGGCTTTTCCAAGCAGGCCTGTTACTTCAAGAACAATGTCTTTGCGCGGGTTGGTCAGAATCACCCGTTGGCGCAAAAGGCTTTCTGCTCTTTGCAAAGGATTGAGTTTGCGCACGCCTTTGACCCAGTAATCTCTTCTGAAAGCTTGGTTTACCATGAAGTCGCGAACACTTTCACGGAACACGGGGTCTGAGATGCTCTTCAGAAATTCTTGTTGATCCGGGGTCAAGTTGATGGCGTCAACGTGGTCCATGTAGTGCGCAGAGCATGCGTATTGCAGTTTTGCTGATTGCAATAACTCGGCCATGCTCGAAAAGTGCATCGGCTGCCAGTCGCGGTTGAAGTATTCATGGGCCAAATAGTGACGATTCTGGCCATTTACCGTTTTCAGGCGCTCAACGACGTGCGGATTCAATCGAGTGAACGACGGATTGGCGGCCAGGAGCTTCTCTGTGAACTCCAATGTTCCGTCGATCCGATTGACGATGCCCTGTCCTTTAGCACCCAGCAACTCTGCATGTTGTGCCATCAGGTGCCGCATAGGCACAAAAGCTCCCCAACCAGGCAACGTGTTGTAGCTGATGTAGAGCACACCTCCGACCTTGAGCTTCTTGCGGATGAAGTCGACGATGACCTGGCGGTTGTCATCCGAAATCCAACTCCAGATGCCATGAAGCGCAATGTAGTCAAACTCCGGCAAGTCCTGTCGGTCAGCAAACTCATCGAATGCTTCGTCGTACAGTTTGGCCCCAGCGCCTGATGCAGCTGAAAGCTCTTGGGCAAAACCTGCCTGACTAGGGTTGAAGTCGGTGCCGTACCACTGAACAACCGAGGCAGCCGCATGCAAATTCGTTGATAACCCTTGGCCGAAACCCAGTTCGCACGCAGTACCGATCTCTGGAAACACAAGACCTTGATCCAGAAACGCCAACTTGATACGCAGTGGGTTTAGTTCGGCATAGTGCCCATACGTATATTCAATATCGGCCACGTAGCCTTCAGTCCAATCCGACATGACATTCCTTTTGAATAGGGTCTTTTCTTAAAACTCCACGAGTCTTAAGAAAAAACCCCGTCCCCTTGTGAGGGACGGGGCTGGAAGGTTTTCACCTCAAGCCCTTACCTTGCGGTTTGGGCTTGTCTCCGGGGGAGATTAAGCTGCGAAAGCGAAGCTGGCAGCGATGTTGGCAGCGGTGAAGTCTGTCGAAGTCATACCAACGCGAGTCACTTCAACGAACGTATCAGCGCTGCTGAGCACGTCAGCAGTACCTGTGCTGCTATCCAGGATGTAACCGAACACAGCTTGGCCATTCAGACTATCAAAGTAAACCGCAGCCACACCTTCAGTTCCAGCCATGTTTCCGTCAGTTGTTGCAACAGTACCAGTACCGATAGCAGTTGCAAACGATGTCGCAGAAGCGTTACTGAAGAACAGCAGGTTTGCAGTTGTACCAGTAACTGTCGCGTTTGCAGCGACAGTTGCAGCAACAGCAGCACCAGCTGCAGCAACGTCAGCACCAGCAACAGTGGACAGCGTATCAGTTGCAACACCAGCAATGTTACCGATCGTGAACTGAACAATGTCAGTGCCAGCCTTGAAGCCAGTCACCGAGTCCACGTTGGCTGCGCCAGAGTGTGCGTAGTACACCTTGTCAACAGAAGATGTCGACTCAGTCAGGTCGATGGAGTCTTGACCCGCACCGCCGGTGATGGTGTCAGCACCCAGGCCACCAGTGATGGTGTCAGCACCAGCGCCACCCAAGATCACGTCAGCACCTTTGCCGCCAGTGATGATGTCGGCCTTGTCAGAACCAGACACACCAGTTGCGGAAGTACCGCCAGAACCGATGGTGATGGTCGTACCCGAAGTGCCAGACAGGGTCGAAGCAGCAACTTCAGAAGTACCAGTCACGCCAGACAGGTCGATGCCAGAGATGGACTTCAGACCTGTGGACAGACCAGCGATGGCAACGTTACCGGCGCCCGTACCCGTGACAGTACCCAGGGCCAGGTTGTACAGGTCAGTACCTGCGTTGTCATCCAGACCTTGAATGGTCAGAGTGAAGGTTTCGTTCTTGCCAGCAGTAACAGTAGCGGAACCGATAGATTCGTCCATGTTCAGGGTTGCACCGGAAGCATGAGCGCTAGTTTGGTCTGCAACGGTGAATGTAGCAGCAGTCACGGAACGTGCACTGATAGCACCCACAGCAATGTTGTTGGTCACAGCATCAGCACCCAGAGTGAAGGCAACGCTGTCCATTTGAGCAACACCGGAGCCCTTGTTGGTGCCAGCGCCGTTTTCGTCAGAAGCGTCGATCGCGCCGATAGCAGTCACAGTAGCGGCAGAACCCAGGTTGTACGAAACAGCCTTCAGTGCAGAAGCGGCAGCAACTGTGGATGTGCTCAGATTGGCCGCGTCGATGGCACCCAAGTTCACAGTGGTCGTTGCACCGGTTGTCACAGAGTAGTTCACCAACTTGCTGGCTGTAGTTGCATTGTTGGCTGTGCCAATTGCACCAGTGGTAAGGCCAGCCTTGTTGGCAGAAGTCAGAACGATGTCTGTCAGGGCACCGCCAACCAAAGTCCCTTGCTGGTATGCACCGCCATCAGCAGTCACAGTCAGCTTGGTCACAGCAGTACCAGTCAGGTTACCAACTGTCAGCGCAGCTTTGTCAGCAGTAGTTGCTGTCAGGCTGGTAGCAGTGCCAACGTTCAGTGTGCCGATTTGGTTGGTGATGGAAGCGGTGTTGTCAACGTCACGAACGGAGTTGATCGTCAGGCTGCCGGCGTTGGTCAAAGCAGTGTTGCCCAGAACGTTGGCGGCACCAGTTGCTGTCGTGGTGTTTTGTTGACCCAGGGTCATCACAGCGGCAGCAGCTGCGCCAGTAGCATAGCTGATATCAACTGTACCGTGAGTAGCACCGTCTTTGAAGTTCAGGGCGGTAGCCGTAGCAGCCAGGTTGGTCACTGCTTCGTTCACGCTGCCGGCCGAGTTGGTCAGGTTCAGAGTGGTAATGCCAGTGGTCTTCGAAGCGTTGTATGTGCCAGCTGCAGTGAAGTCAGCAGTCACTGTTTCCACGCTGGTCAGAGCGGGGTTCAGTTGAACAGCTGTACCAACGGTGAAAGTCACGGTGTCGTTACCAGCGCCAGCGTCGACGGTGTCAGTTGCGCCCAGTGTGGCTGCAAAAGCGAACGTGTCATCAGCAGAGCCGCCTTTGGCAGTGATCGCACCAGCACCGAAAGTCACGGATTGCTTGCCAGTAGCAGCAGCAGCGTCGTAGGTGAATGCGCTGTTAGTAGCATCGCCAACGAAACCGGCAGCACCAGGACCAGCAATGGTCAGAGCGCCATCGCCAGTGACGGTGATACTCTTGTTGGCCGTACCAGCAGTCAGGTTCACAAAGTTGGTGCCAGTGGCAGTAATGGTCACGCCTTCGATGGCGTTGGTGTTGCCGATATCAACAGCAGAACGCGTTGTGGAGCTTGTACCAGCGCCAGACAACTTCAGGGCCACCACGTCAGCAGTGCCTGTCAACGTAGCAGTAGTAGCAGCTGTCAAGTTACCTTTGCCTGCCAGTTCAACAGAAGTAGCGAGAGAAGCGAGGTTGGAAACAGTTTGCGTGTCACCAGCAACAGTCACTGTAGCTTTGACATTCTTGGCGCCAGTCACCAAAGCAGCATTGAATGTGTTGTTGCCAGCACCTGTATTGCTCAGAGCAATGTTTTCGATGTTAGTCACTGTGACGACACCAGCAGCAGTAGTGCCGGTCACCAACAGGTTGAGGGTGTCACTATCAGTCGTCGAAGCATCAACAATGGAGTCAGAGACTGTGTAAGTCGTATTTGCTGCAACGCCGTCACCGTAGACGCCATTGATTGTGTTGTTGCCTGCAGTCAGATTGGGAGCGTCAAAACCTGTAGTCAGGGTAAAGGCTGTGGCAGAAACGACCGAGCCGATGGCCACGTTGGTGGAACCAGTGTAAGCAATAGCAGTTTCAACCTTGGTGTTCCAAGCAGCAGCATCAGCACCAAATTTAGCATCAGCAGTCAGGCTGGACAACAGGTTCAAGATGTTCATCACAGCAGCGCCACGGGCGTTGGCTGCGGTACTGTTCAGCACGCCAGTCACGTAGGCTGTGGCCTCGGCTGCGTTGGCAGCAGAGATGCCGAGGTTGGCAACCAGGCTGGAAGCAACCGTGGCGGTAGCCACGTTGCCAAAGCTGGCGGTGTAGTAAGCGTTCAGGGCGTTGGTCAGACCACCAGCGGCAGAGATGTCGCTGTTGACTTGCGTCATGGTGGTGGAGCCGACTTGCACGCCGTACAGGGCGCCGGCAAAAGCTTGCACTTGTGCAGCATTGGTGGGGAACAGTGCCATTTTCTTTCCTTTTTAGGGGTTGGTAAAAAAGATTTCTTTGCAAAGAAACCGAGTACGAGCCAGGCGAAAAGCCCGTACTCGCCAGAGCGTCCTGTTACAAGACGCTCAAGCGAATACGGGCTTGGATGTGGTGGTGGTCGTGGGGCGACCTGTAGTGAGCCTACTAAGATGGCTAACGTAAGTTATTGAATTTATTTGTAAATTTCTTCCTGGACATCCATATACATATCGATCAACTACCAGAACGTGAACCGACTCAGTTGCCTCTCCTCTAAAGATGGGTGCTGAAGACGTTGGAAATACCTACCGATTTCATACGTGCCCCCGTTGAAGTGGTCGCTCAACTTCATAAAAAGAGCGCTTTGGCATGCGCATTTGCCAATGGGAAGCTCAATGAGAGGGGGGGGCTGTGTTCTTTGGGCAGCTGACCGAAAAGCACTGAAATATCGTGCGTTCAGCGCAAGGCAAGGGCGAGATTTCTGTGCGTGAACTGGCGCGAGCTGTAAACCGTGATGTCAAACGTGTTCATGAGGATGTCTTGCATTGACATGTACCTCAAGGCGGCTTAAGGCAGCTTTTGGCGCATCCCTGTGACCAAGTCAGGGCGTCCACGTTATGTGCCGAGCAGTACAGCCACTTGAGTCAAGACAGCTTGCTGCGTACGGCCAGTCATGCAGGCAACGTGGCGTCACATGCAAACGCCAGCGAAATGCGTCATTGACACATTTCGAGCAATTTGCTACATTTGTAGCTGATCACTCAGGAGGATCTATGGGAATGCCAGTACGAATTGATGACCACTTGTATGAACAAGCCAAGGCATATGCCAATGCCGAACGCCGTACCATTGCAGGTCAGGTCGAGTTCTGGGCAATGGTTGGCAAGGCTGCCTTGGAAAACCCGGACCTGCCTATCGACTTTGTCAAAGATTTGTTGGTTGCCCGCGCAGAAGGCAGGGTACTTGCTACGCCGTTTGTTCCGCAAGGTCGCAACTGATGACAACCAGCTTGATTCAAGTTTCACAATCTGCGGCTTTCGCCAAGGCATACAAGAAACTGCACAAGAATCAAAAGACCGACGTTGACACAGCGGTCGAAGCCATTGTCTTAAATCCCTTGATCGGGGAGCCCAAGCGCGGCGACCTGAATGGGGTGTATGTGCACAAGTTCAAAAGTCAAAACCAAGAAGTCTTGCTGGCATACGAATTCGACATCAAGACACGGCACTTACTTCTGCTTGGTGCCCATGAAAACTTCTACCGTGACCTCAAGCGATAGGACGACTGTGCGGGCAACGTGATGCGCCCGCATACCAAGTGTCCTGATTTTTGACGCTGGACATGCTCAACTGAGGTCATTGGAGCGCTTGTTTTTCACAGCCCACGTGCTAAATACATGGCACAGGAGGAAGTGAACATGAAGATCAAGGAAATCGCCAATTCAGAAGAGCAAGTGGGCCTGCTCATCTGAGCAGGAAATCACTGGGTCAATACACGTCAGCACATCTAACCATCCTGTGGAATTAACTCCACAAAAAAGCCCCGCATCAGTGAGGCTTGATCAACCCGCTGAATCACCCCACCAGCAGCACCGCCGCCCCTGCCTGCGGCACCCCCACCACCAACACCTCGGTGGCTTCTTCATCGCTCACATGCAGGTAGGCGCCCGGCGCCAGGGGCAGCCAGCCGATGGACTCTGCTTCGATCTCCTTGAGTTCACGCAGGAATTCGACTTCGAGTTCGGGTGTCATGTGATCTCAAATCAGGTTGAAGGTGTTGAGGTAGAGGTAGCCGAGCCCTGCAATGGCGCACAGTTGCGTGGCGACCAAGAACAGGATGGGAAACAGCTTCTGGATCGTCTTCATGATCCGATCAAATCATTGACCCACACCAATTGCCGGGGCAGGCAAACAGTCTGCAGGTCGTAGTTTTGCTGCGCAAAGGCCCGGGCGTTGGCCCCCAGTCTTTGGCGCTCTTGCGGCTTGTCCAGCAAATCACACACTTCCTGGGCCAGTCGGGCATGGTCAAAGAAGTTCACCAGCTTGCCGGTCTCTCCGTCCTTGATGGCCTCATGCAGCGGCTGGGTGTCGCTGGCCACAATGGCGCAGCCTGCACTCATGGCTTCGAGCAGGCTCCAACTGAGCACAAAGGGGTAGGTCAGGTACACATGCACCGTGCTCAGTTGCAGCAGTGGGATGAAGTGCTGGTAAGCCACATTGCCCAGAAAGTGCACCCGGCTCCAGTCCTCATCGCTGATCTGTGGGCGCACCTCTGCGGCAAAGATGTCCTTCCACTTCTGGCCATGCTCTGGTCGGGCGCCGTAGCTCACATCGTCAGCGCCCACGATCAGCACCCGGGCATTCGGTCTGCGTCGGAGGATCTCCGGCAGCGAGCGCATGAACACGTGGTAGCCCCGGTAGGGTTCGAGGTTGCGGTTGACGAAGGTGATGACCTCGTCATGTTTGGTGAGCGTCAGCGTGCCGTTCTTGCCATTGAGGTTGAGGCTGACATTGGGGTTGGGCGCCACCGCCTGGGTGTCAATGCCGTCATGCACCACCGTGATCCTGGAGCGAAACGGCTGCGGGAACGTGCTGGCCTGCCAGTGCGTCGGTGACAGCCCGGCATCGGCCACCTCAAAGTGCAGCAGGTTGTTGAGGTTCTTCAGGCGCAGGCGGCAAGCGTCACCCGGGTCCTTGGCCGGAAACTCCGGATCAAACCCCACATCGGCCCCCGTGGGGTGGTAGAAGAACTCGCAGTAAATGGCCAGCCTGGCCTGGGGCCACACTTCCTTCAAGAACAGGCTCTCCCCCCAGCCGTGGTGGGCGATGATCACATCGGGGCTAAAGCCCTGCTGCTTCATCTGCAAGGCCGCCTTGAAGCAAGCCTCCCCCCGGATCGCCTTGGTCTCGAAGTCCGACACCCAGGGGTGGATGTTGGCGGTGGTGCCCCGGCTGGCGCTGTAGGGCACCAGCTTGACGCCCTGCCAGTGCTGGGCATCGGTCTTTTGCATGGTCATGGCCACCACGTTGTGGCCTTGCCTGACCAGCGCCGGGGCCAGGAACTTGAACTGGCCGGGGAAGTTCTGGTGGATGAACAGGATGTTCATGAGAGGACTTTCAGCACACCCAGCTTCAAGAGCCAGGCCAGAGCCCGAAACACAAAGGGCTGACGCGCCTGTGCAATGCCCTGCACCAACGCAGAGGCCGCAGCAGGCGACTGGGCAGCAGCCAGCACAGCGCGCACCTCCGCCTCTGTGGGCAAGATGTTCCTGGCAAAGTCCACCATGGCCAGTTGGCGGTAGGCCAGGGCCCGGTCAACGGCCGTGTTCAGATCCGCATCCACCAGGCCCAGCACCGTTTGGGGTGTCAGGCTCTGGGTGGGGTAACTGGCAAAGGCATGGAAAGGGTCCATGCGGGCAGGCCAGGGGTGCGCCAAAGGCTGCAGGTCCTTGGCCTGGGCCGCGCGCAGTTCAGACAGGCTGGCCCACAGGGCTTCGTACTGGCCGATGATGGGCTTCCAGTCGTAGAGCGCCTGTGCCCGCGCCCTGCCCGCCTCGCCCATCTGGCGGCGCAGTTCGGGGCTGTTGAAGAGTCGCTCAAAGGCCGCAGCGGCGGCCTGCACATCCACCGCCACCAAAGAGCAGGTGTGGCCACAGTACATGTCGTAGGTGTCCACCTCCAGGGCATGGCGCAGCGCCAAGTCGCCACCCAGGCCAGCCTGGGGCATCAGCGTCGCAATCCGGAAACCATCGACCCCATCGCGCACGGTGTCCTTGTAGCCATCCCAGTCCGAGACCACCACCGGCAAGCCAGCGGCCATGGCCTCGATGGGGACGATGCCAAAGGTCTCCTGGATGTTGTCCGAGAGGGAGCAAAACACATCGGCACCGGCCCAGGCGGTCTGGCGGGCCGCCGCATCACGACCATCGAGCGTCACCACCCGCACAGAGGGGCAGGCCAAGGCAGCCGCATCGGCATAGGCTTTGGCAATGAAATCATTGGCATGCCAGCCGCACTCGACCAGCACCACAGACTTGCCCGAGGCGCGGGCAGCAGCTTCGAGCGCCTGGTACATGGCCAGCGGGTGGGCTTTGGCATGAAAGGACAGGCGCCCCATGAACAGCACCACCAGCGCATCGGGTGAAACACCCAAGGCGGCGCGGGCAGCGGCCTTTTGTGCATCAGAAAAGGCAAAGTCAGCGGTGTGGATGCCCAGCGGGATCACGGGCAGCTGGGGCAAAACGACCCTGGTGATGCCCAGGTGGGCTTGAAGGTAGTCCACCTGGGCCTGCAGCAGGCGGGTCACGTTGTCTTTGACGGCCGCAGAAGTGCAGATCACCGCATCCCAGGGCTGGACAGGGGCCACCAGCAAGGAAGAGAGCGCATCCATGGCGCCAGCAGACGATGTGGTGTGGGTGATGCCGCACAGGCTCCAGGCACCATGGCCAAAGGCCGAGCGGGCAAAGGCATGCTCGCCAATGCCGGGGCCGGGGTAATAGACCACACCGGGCTGAGACAGAGCGCCAAGCGTGTTCTTTGAAACAGCGTGAACGGGCTCGGTGCGACCCAGGGAGGCCACCGTCTTTGCAAAGTGCTGGGCGTGTTCGGGTTTGTCCACCTGCGCCCAGAACGCAGAAGACTGGCTGTGCGAGAGAAACCCCCGAAGGAAGGACTCACCCGCCGCATTGCGGCCCATCAGCTTGGGGCCACTCGTGGTGTACGCCTCGGGGTGGTAGTAGATGCAGGCGGTCATGGCTTAGAGCGGGAAATGCAGCTTCACCAATTCACGCATCTGATCTTCAGAGCGTTCAGACTTGCTGGCCAATGCCCACAGGTCAAAAAATGGTGCACGCCCTCGGGCCAAGGTGGCCACAGACTTGAAGCCGCAAGACTGCAAAGTGCCGGACAGCACCTTCTGGGTAAAGCCGCAGCGGTGCGCCATGAACAGGTTGCCGTTGCTCATCGAGGGGCGGTAGCCGTACAGGATGTCAATGGGCGCAATGGGGCCAGCAGGAGATGTGTAGGCCGCATCTGTCAGTTTGTCCTCTGCAACCAGGGCGCAGACCGACTGAAGGTCAGGACAGGTGATGACCGCAAAGCCGTCATCGGACAGCACGCGGTGGAATTCGGAAAGAGCGACAGGCACCTCATGCGGGTACAGGTGCTCGATGTTGTGGCTCGAGAAGATGGCATCCACTGAGCCAGAAGCCACAGCAGGCATGTCGGTCATGGTGCCCGTTACATCTGGCTCGACAGAGGGGTCGATGTCCAGACGGATTTCTTGCCACTCGTCCGTGTTGAAACCACGGGTGGTCTGGGGCTTGCGCTTGGGGCCGCAGCCGATGTGCAGCAGTTTCATAGGACGGGTATAAAAAAACCCACCCCCTTGTGAGGGGTGGGTAATAGATAAAGGCAAAGGCTTTTTTTCTAAAGTTTCATCTTTTGAAAATCAGCCTCATCTTCTTAGGCGAGAGTAATGATCACTTCACCACCAGTCAAAGAAGCAGTACCACTTACGTTGGCCGTACCAACCAAAACGATTGCTTCATACGACTGACCAGCAGTTGCTTGGTTTGCATCCACGACGACCAGTGTGTCAGCACCAGCAGCGCTTTGAATGAAGGAGCCAGAGCCGGTTGTGGTTCCGGCGATCCAGCTACCACGGATTACGGCAAACGTGTTATCAACGATACCGTTAGTCAGGTCAGCATCACCAGCGGCCAACAGAGTGTTGTTAGCGTTAGCGCCAACACCGGTATAGCCCAAGCCAGTCACTCGAACAATGTCACCAGCGGCCATACCTGTCACGACGTCAGCGCCAGTCAGATCAACCGTGTTCGAAGTGTTACCAGTTACCAGACTAGAGACTGCAGTCTGGGCATCAGCGCCCAAAACAACAGTGTCAGTACCGGAACCAACGTTGATCACGTCTGCACCGTTGCCGCCGGTGACCAAATCGCTACCAGCGCCAGCGTTGATAGTGTCGGCACCGTTGCCACCACCCAGCACGTCAGCAGCAGCGCCGCCAGTGATGGAGTCGGCCAATGCGCCACCCGTGAAGGTGAATACGCCAGAACCAGCAGTAGCCGTAACAGCAACAACAGCGTTGGATGCCACCACAGTCACAGCACCGGTCGAAGTCGAAGCATCAACTGTGCGAACCAGGGTAGACGTAATCGCGTTGGTCACGATCAGGTCGCCAGCACCGGAGATTGTCAGGCTAGTCAGGTCTGCAGCATTCAGAGTGGTGATGGTGACGTCAGCAGCTGCGTCAACACTGGAGTAAGTCACGGTTTCTTCGTCGTCAATAGTCGCAGCCGTAACAGTCTGGGCCGTTGTATTGCGTGCGGAAATCGCGACGCTGTTGGTTGTGTTGTCAACCAAACGGTCATAGACAACGGTGTCACCGGTAACGCCTTCAATCAGGCGCAGTTCTGTAACAGCAGCACCCACATTGTTGGTGGTCAAAGTGTTACCACCTGCATCACCGAAGTCGATACGAGTGAAAGTCTGATTGTTGATGAAGTTACTCATCGTAATGGTGCTGTTGCCACCCGTACCGTTGAGTTCAAAAACTTCAAAACCAGAATATGCCTGCAGCGTGCCAGCAGCATCAGTAATTGCAGCCGTGAAAGCCAGAGTGTCCGTACCGTCACCGCCAACCACTGTATCAGCAGCTGTCAGGTTGGCGTCTGCAGACAAAACAACTCGGTCGTTACCAGCACCACCGTTGATATTGTCGTTACCAGCACCACCGTTGATGGTGTCATTGCCATCACCGCCGAGCAACGAGTCGTTACCAGCGCCAGCAGTGATTGCATCGTTACCAGCACCACCGTCAATGGTCTGGCTGATGCCAGTGGTGATAGCGCCGAACAGCGTGTCGTTCACCGAAGAGCCTGTGATGGTAGAAGCAGTGTTCTGACCTGTCACCATAACCAGTCCAGTGCTGGCAGCAGTCATGCCAGAAGCGTTGATCGAACCGGCAGTAGCTGTGATCACGCCGGTGGTCAACTGGTTCGAACCAGTGATGGCCAAAGCAGGCGTACCACCAGTAGAAGCTGTCACGCTGATGGCACCAACGGTCTGCGCGCCTGCAGCGCCGGTACCTGTGGTGTTGATCGTGACAGTTTCAAAGTCGGTAGTTGTCAGGGCTTGACCGTTCAAGCTGTCAACGGCAGAAGCAGCACCGTGAACAATGGTCAGGCTGTCGGTTGTAGCGGTACCAGCAGCGTCAGCGGTGATGGCACCAACAGTAGCCACAGCATTCGACAGGGTGCTGGCACCAGCGTTGAAGTTGAAGGTTGCGGCACCAGCGTTGGCAGCAGTCAGAGTCAAGCGGTCTGCTGTTGTGCTGATGAAGGGCACGTTAATCGTGGCGCCAGCGAGAACAGCGGTATCAGCAGTGATGCGCTCGACACCGGTGACGCGATAGGTTGTCGGGGCGGCAGTGAAGTCGTCCAGTTCTTCCGAACGAGCACGCAGGGTGTCAGTACCGTCACCACCAGTGACTGTATCAGCAGTAGTCAGTGTACCTGTCGCATCGAAACGGAATGTGTCGTTACCAGCACCACCGTCAACCGACACGTTACCAGCAGCTTCGAAGCTGAAATCGTCGTTACCGGCACCGCCAGTCACAACCATGTTCGTACCATTGAAGTCGAGATTCACGCCACCAGTGTTGGCAGAGGCGTTAACAGTCAGCACGGTAGCGCCGAGGTTGTCAACGATGTTCAGGGCTTTGCTACCGGTGACATTCAGAGTCGTAGTGTTAGCAGAAGTCAGAAGACCGATGGCAGAGTCAGAGCCAGTTGCATTGATCGTCAGAGTTTCAACGCCAGCAACAGTAGTTGCAACGGTGGTGGCCTGAGACAGGTTGGAAACGCTGACAGTAGCAGAGTCAGCAGTGCCCGTCACGTCGGAGAAAGTGATCGTGTGAGCGACAGCACTGTCACGCAGAGTCACGCCAACCGACTTAGAGATGCCAGAAATCGTTGCAGCGGCAGTGGAGCCAGCCAGCACAGCAGAAGTCACGCCAGTTGCATTTGCCAGGTCAAGCGTCGAAGCATTGGTCACAACAGTAGCGGTCACGCTCTCAATGCCAGCCATCGAAGCGGGAGTGGCCGAGCCGTTGATCACGGCGAACAGTTCATCAGAACCTTCGCCGCCATCCAGGCGGTCACCAGAGTTCAGTGTTTGCAGGCTGGAAGAGCTCAGGCCAGCGTCAAAGGTATCGTTACCCGAAGAACCTGTGAAAGTGTTGGTGCCTGTAGTCAGAGTGAATGTCTGACCAGGAGCGGTTGCACCGACATTGGACCATGAGGTGTCAGCATTGCCCGAAACGGCAGCGTAAGCCACAGCGTTGGACACTTTGGTGTTCCAAGCGGTAGCAGCAGCACCGTAGGTGGCGTCGCTGGTCAGGTTGGCGAATGCCGACAGGATGTTGTTCACAACAGCGCCACGTGCGGTGTAAGCAACGGCGTTCAGTTGAGCAACGATGTAGTTGGTGCCTTCAGTGGCAGCAGTACCAGTCAGGCCCAGGTTGGCAACCAGAACGGCAGCAACAGCAGATGTGGAAGTTGTGCCCACGCTGTTGGCGTAGACGGTGTTCAGGAAGGCGTCCACGTTGGAGCCAACTTGAGACACGTAAGAGGTCATGTTGGAGTTGCCAACTTCCAGGCCATACAGGGCACCGGCGTTGCGGGCGATGATGACTTGTGTTGTAACAAGGGTAAAAGACATTTTTTTCCTTTCGGGGGTTAAAAAAAGATTTCTTTGCAAAGAAACCGAGTACGAGCCAGGCGAAAAGCCCGTACTCGCCAGAGCGTCCTGTTACAAGACGCTCAAGCGAATACGGGCTTGGATGTGGTGGCGGTCGTGGGGCGACCTGTAGTGAGCCTGAAAGTCTGGCTTGTGTGCACTGTCTCTGGTGCGGATCTGAAACTCATTGAGTTCTCCTTGTGTTTGTCATAGATAGAAGGGACCTTCCACCTCTGAGAATGGTCGCAATTCTATCTTTGCCTGCAAGCGATTCTTGTGATTCGGATCACAAGTGGCGCTTATTTCCTGGTACGTTGCTAATTCACAACAATTATTTGTAGCTTTTTGTTTTCAAAAAACGTTTTTTAATCAATTGACCGTCCAGCGTAGGCCACCGTAAATAGACAAATTCTTGATATTCAACAAGGCGTTAGTGGACTTTTGCAAAGTGGATTCGACATCCATACCGACGCTCCAACCCGTTTGCAGGGGCCACCAGTAGCCCACGCCGATGTCCTGGCGGCGGGTTTGGGTGGGGTTGGCGCCCAGCAGGGTGCTGTAGACCTGGGCGTCGCGGCTTTGGCTGTAGCGCGCCCAGGTGGTCAGGGTGCCCTGCCCTTTGCCAAGGGGCTGGCCCATGGGGGTTTCGTGGCGCACGTCGATGGCGATGCGGTTTTTAATGCCACCGGGGCGGTTGGCGTTCAGGGGGTTGTCGCGCCCGGCGGTGATGCCAAAAATGGTTTCGGCCGGGGCCAGCAGTTGGCCGGTGCTGGTGTTGTTGCTGGTGGGTCGGCAGCCGGTTTCCAGGCGCAGGTGGTCGTAGTTACCGTCCAGGCTGGGCGAGCTGAGGTAGCTTTGCACGATGCGGCCCAGGGCCACCGAGCCTTTGCAGTCGGCCCAGCGCCAGGTGGGCTCGTATTTGAGGCTGTAGGCCTGGTCTTTGTAGTTGTAAACGTTGGTCTGCACAAATGAATGCAGGCCCAAGGTGCCCAGCAGCATGCCGGGGCCCAGCGGCAGGGCATAGGTCATGCTGGTTTCAGCCAGCTGGTTGTCAGCCACGCCCTGGACTGCGGTGTGGCGGCCTTGCAGGGCCAGGTTGAGGCGGAGTTCGCCCTCTGCCAGCTGGCGCACACCTTGGGCAGCAGCCAGCATCTTGACGGCGGCACCGGCTTTGGGGCGCTCCGAGTCGGCCAGGACCACGTCCACCGGGCCGGTGCTCAGAAACAGCGTGAGCGATGCGGTGTGGGTGGCGCTGGCCAGGTTGTCTTCGTGGCCCAGGCTGGTTTGCAGCAGGCTGCCCCAGGTCCAGCTGCTGGCGGGGGTGTCTTGCGCTGTGGCGTCTTGCGGGGTATGGGAGCGGGCTGCACTGGCGTTGGCGCTGGCCAGGCCGTCTTGCAGCCATTCGCGCAGGTCGGGCTGGATGTCGGGGCGGCGCACCACCTGTTTGACGAGGTCACGGGCGGGTTGGCGTTGGCCCAGCTGGGCCAGGGCCTGGGCGTAGTCCAGCTGGGTGCCGGCCAGCTCGGGGTTGAGCAACAGGGCTTTTTCCAGGGCGGTGGCGGCGTCTTGGGGCCAGCCGGCGGCCAGCAGCAGCGCGCCGTGGCGGGCATGAAAATCGGCCCGCGTGTCACACGCAGCCGCCAGCGGGGTCAGGGTGTTGAGTTCGGCGCGCAGCGCTTCTTTGTCGGTCGGCAGGTCGCCGTCAAAGGGGCTGGCCGGGCAGGCGCTGGGCTGGGGAGGGGTGAGGCTGGTTTGCGCGGCGCTGGCCAGGGCGGTGCAGCAAGTCAGGCAGGCCAAAGCCTTGCGCCAGGGGCGCAGGGCTGCACACTCGGAAACCGAAACAGACTCACCAGGGCAAAGGGTCATTTAAAAGGCAAGCGCCTTGTCTTGTTCGACGCTGTAGACCAAGTGTAAGTGGTTGCTGTCGAACGCCACGGGCAAGGCGTGGATTTTGCGGGCCTGGCTCAGGCCCGCCAGCAAGAAGTCGCCCAGGGGCTTGGTGTCGGTGGTGCCCGACTGTTTGACGGCTTCGGGGCCGATCAGGATGGGGTAGGCCAGCTCGGCGGTCAGGGCTTCGAGGCGGGCGGCAATGGTCACGGCTTCGCCCAGCACCGAATGCACGCGGCGATGGGCCGGGCCAAACGAGCCGACCATGACTTGCCCGGTTTCGATGCCCACGCCGAGGTCAAGCGGCGGCGTCTTGCGCGAGGCCACGCGGGGCAGCTGCGCCACGCCTTCGGTCCAGACCTGGCGGGCGGCCTGCACGGCGCGGGTGGCGTGGTCGGCACAGGGGGTCGAGCCGTTCCAGACGGCCATGATGCTGTCGCCCACCATTTGTTCGACCACGCCGCCGTGCTGGGTGACGATGCGGTCGATGGTGGTGTAGAACAGGTGCAGGACGGTGGCGGTGTCTTCGGGCGAGCGGCCTTCGCAATAGGCCGAGAAGTTGCGCAGGTCCACAAACATGACGGTGGCCTCCTGGCGTTGCGCCTGCACCTGGGCGCTGGGGCCGGCAAAGGCCACTTTGCGGGCAGCGCCTTCGGGCAGGTAGCTGCTCAGGTTGTGGAACAGGCGTTCACGCTCGAGGCGCACGCGCAGCATTTCGGCCACCAGCACCAGGCTGGACGACAGGGCGACAAACAGCACCGGCACGCCCCAGGCCAGCACCTGGTGTTGCGCCAGCAGCGCGTAGCTGTGCACGGCCAGCACGGTTGCAATATTGAGGGCGGCAGCCAGCGGCACCGTGACGGCAGCGCCGGGGCGGCGCCACCAGAGCAAGCCCAGCAGCACCAGGGTGCTGAACAAGCCACTGGCCCAGGGCCACAGCGGTGCCCAGGTGGGGGTGGCGGGGGTGCGGCCATCGAGGGCGGCCGACAGCAGTTGGGCATGGACTTCGATGCCGCCCACCGCGCCACCTTGGGGCGTGGCCACGGCGTCGCCCGCGCCCATGGCGGTGGAACCGACCAGCGCCCAGACGCCCTTGAGCAGGCCCGGGGGCACTTTGCCCGCCAGCACGTCAGAGGCCGAGACAGAAATGAAGCCGTGGCGTGGCATCTGGTAAGACACCATGAGTTCGCCACGGGCGTTGGTGGGCAGGCGCATGTCGCCCACTTGCAGGGTGTGGGCTGTGCCCCATGTGCCTGCGGTGCTTGTCCAGCGCGGCTGGGCGCCGGTGGCGGTGGCCAGGGCGGCCACGCTCAGGGCGGGGTAGGCCTGGCCTTCAAAGCAGATGAGCGAGGGCACGCGGCGCACGGCGCCGTCGCCGTCAACCACCGGGGTGATGTGGCCGATGGCCGGGCTGGCTGCGGCGTGGCCACTGCCCAGCAGGCTGCTGGCAGGCGCCATGTAGCCGTAGGCGACGTTGGCGCCCTGGGCGCAGGCCTGGGCGCCCTGCCCTGTGGGCCAGGCGCCGCTGAGCGTGCCGGTGCGCACCAGGGGTTCGGGTTGCAGGGCAAAGAGCTGGGCCATGACGCTGGGGGCGCCGTGCTGCAGGGCCTGGCGCAGTGCAGGGTCTTGCGGCTGCTGGCCGTCAAACAGGATGTCGATGACTTTGAGGCTGACGCCTTGCTGGTCGAGCGCACCCAGCAGCTGGGCCACGCGCTCGCGCGGCCAGGGCCAGGGGCCCAGGGCCTGCACGCTTTTCTCGTCGATGTCGACGACGACAATGCGTTGCTCCTGGGCGGCTTTGTCGGCCAGGGCCCAGGTGTGGCTGGTCAGGCGGTCGTTGGCTGTTTGCAGCCATTGGGGGGCCAGCAGTTGCAGCAGCAGCACCGCCAGCACGGCCACGGCCAGCGCCAGCAGGCGCATGAAGCGGGGGCTGAGCAAGAGGCGCGAAGCGTCGAGCGGGGTTGGGCTCTGGTGGGCGGACGCGGTCATCAGCGGCCCCACAGGGTGGCGCCACTGAGGCTGCCGTTGCCCACCGGGGCGCGGAAGAGGTAACCGGCCTGACGTGCGTTGAGTGACAAGGCGCCGCTCAGGCTGCTTTGGCCGTTGGTGCCCAAAAAGATGCCGGTGTTGGCGTCCACCGTGCCACTGAACTGCAGGTTTTGCGTGGGCATGCCGTCGGCAGAAACCGACAACTGGGTGGCGTAGGTGCGCTGCGCAAAGTCAATGCCCAGCTTGCCCGAGTTGACGGTGGCCGCCGTGATGTCGCCCGAGGGCTGGCGGTATTGGGCAGAAGCGGCACCGAGTTTGAAGTCCACCTGGTTGTTCAGGCTGGGCAGCAGGTTGGAGGTGCCGGGGCTGCGGAACAGGAAGTGGTAGCCGTCGCCCACGGTGACTTCGTTGTCGGTCAGGGCTTCACGGAAGCCGATGGTCATGCCGTCGCCGGGCAGCGGGGTCTGGCTCCAGCGGCCCCAGACGAGGCGGGAGTTGTTGACCCGGTCTTCGGGGCGCTGGCTTTCCTGGCTGCTGGCTGAGACGCGGTCGGCGCCGTCCTTGAGCTGGCCGCTCAGAGGCTGGAGCTTGTTGGCGTCTTTCTGGCTGGGGGCCAGTTGCAGGCTGGGGTCGGCAGCGCCGTTGCGGTAGACCAGGGCCATGCCGGTCATGTCGGCGGTCAGTTCGCGGGCGCGGCTGCCCGAGCACACGCCCAGGGCTTCGGCGCGGCAGCTTTGGTCGAAGGGGGCCATGACGATGGCGCCCTGGTTGACAAAGACGCGGGTGGTTTCCTGGCCGGTCTGGGTGACGAAGTCGGTGCCTTTGACGCCGATGGCCACCAACGGGGTGTTCAGGCGAAAGCGTTCTTTGGCGGCCTGCGCTGCAGCACCCGAGATGGAGCGCACCTCGCCCTTGCCCAAAGACAGGCGCACCACCGAGGCGGCCGGGTTGGCGGCGTCGTATTTGAATTCGTGGATGGTGAAGACCGAGTTGGGGCGCACGCTGACGAGCGCGCCGTCAACGAAGCGGACATGCACATGGCCGCTGCTGGAGGTTTTGATGACGTCGCCTTGCAGGATGGCGTCGCCTTTTTTGGCTTGCAGGGTTTGCGGGGTTTCGCGCTCGACTTCGGACTGGCCGATGACCAGGGTGATTTCGCCCACGGCGGGGGCGACCGCCACGGTTTGGGCCTGTGCCACAGCGCACAGCAGCACCAGCACCGACCACAGGGTCAGGCGGCGGGACAGCAGTTGCAGGGCTTTGGGCATCATGGCCAGACAGGCATATGTGGAAAGGAAGTGAATTCTAGGTGTGCGCCCTCGCCGGTTTGTGTGAGCGCAATCACACGGATGGAAACATATATACCGGGGTTCTCAGGCGCCCATCACGCGGTATGTAGAATTTTTAACTACAACAAGATTCATCCGACATTTCATAATACGCGCTTCATGGCGATCCATATCTCTTTGTTGCAGCAGTTTTCACTGCTACGGCACCTGCCGACCCCCACCCTGGAACTGCTGGCCAACAGCTCGGCCGTGCGGGCGGTGGCGCGCCGCGAGGTGGTGCTGGACAAGGATTCGCCGGTGGAATACCTGTTTTTTCTGCTCGAAGGCCGGCTGCAGGCCACCGACTTCACGCTCGACGGCAAAGAGGTGGGGCTGTACTTTGTCGAAGAGGGACAGTATTTCGGCGAGATTGCCATGCTCGACGGACTGGCCTACCCAGAGATCGTGATTGCCAACAAGAAGTCGCAGGTGGTGCAGGTGCCCAACCGGCTGGTGCGCGACTTGATTCTGGCGCAGCCGCAGATGACCGAGGCCATCACCATCGGGCTGGCGCAGCGGGTGCGCGAGCAAAGCGCGCAGCGGCAGATTCTGAGCATCAACAACCCCTTGCAGCGGGTCTGCGCGCAGCTCTTGCTGCTGATGCGCCACCACCCGCAAGCGGGCACACCGACCCATGGCGTGCAGGAATTGCCCAGCGCCCCCACCCACCAGGAGCTGGCCATGATGATCAACCTGAGCCGCGAGACGGTGACCCGTGTGTTTCAGGTGCTGCAGGCCCGTGGCGCGCTGGACCGCCAGGCCGAGAGCCTGAGTGTGGATGTGGAGCGCATTTTGGAGTTATCTCAACATGCGGAATGATGCCTGGCTGGCTTATCTGTGGCCCTGGCGCTATCGGGATTTGATCTGGCAATTCACGCGCCGAGAGGTGCTTGCCCGCTACAAGGGCTCATGGCTGGGGATGGGTTGGTCTGTGATTACCCCGCTGGCCATGCTGCTGATTTACACCCTGGTGTTCAAGCACGTGTTTCAGGCGCGCTGGCCGTCTTCGCCGAATGGCAACAACCTTGATTTCGCGCTGAACCTCTACGCAGGCCTTGTCGTTTTCAACTGGTCCGTTGAACTGCTTGCTCGGGCACCACGTTTGATTCTGGATCAGCCCAATCTGGTCACCAAGGTGGTTTTTCCTTTGCCGGTTCTGGCTTGGTCGTCATTGCTGTCTTCCGGATTTCAGACACTGGTGTCCACCGTGCTGTGGTTAATTGCCTGCGGACTCGGCGGGCATGTGCCCAGTGCTTCCTGGCTGATGGCCCCAATCGTTTTGCTTTCTTTTGCACCATGGCTTTTGGGCATGTGCTGGCTCCTGAGCAGCCTGGGCGTGTACCTGCGCGATCTTTCCCAGCTGGTGGGGCTGATCATGTCGGGGCTGATGTTTCTCTCGCCGGTGTTCTACCCCACAGAGGCCCTGCCCGTATCACTGCGCCCATTTGCACAATGGAATCCCCTGACGGCGCCCATTGAAGCTTTGAGGAGCAGCGTTTTGGCTCACACCATGCCCGACTTGTGGCTCATTGCCACCGGCATGGTCGCGGGTTTACTGACTTGCCTGCTGGGACTGGCGCTGATGCAGCGCATCAAAAACGGATTTGCCGATGTCCTCTGAATTGCAAACCCCTCCTGTCGTGATCGAGCTGACTGGCGTGGCCAAGCGTTACGCTCGCCGCGCTCGCCCGGGACGGCGCCTGTGGCAGGCTTTGCTGGGCCGTCATTCCCTGAGCACCATGACGGCCGAGTTCACCGCGTTACACCCCAGCACGCTGGCCATTCGCCAAGGCGAAGTGGTGGGAATTGTGGGCAAAAATGGGGCTGGCAAGTCCACGCTGTTGCAGATCGTGAGTCAGACCTTGAGTCCCAGCGAAGGCAAGCTTCGGGTCGATGGTCATGTCAGCGCGATTCTGGAGTTGGGCGCAGGTTTCAACATCGAGTTCTCTGGCCGGGAAAACATTCACCTGGCCATGGCCACTGCAGGTCTGACCAAGGCGCAAACGCTGGAGCGCATTGAAGAGATCATTGATTTTTCGGGCATACGAGACTTCATCGACAACCCACTCAAGACCTACTCCAGCGGCATGTATGTGCGCCTGGCTTTTTCGATTGCCACTTGCTCCGAACCCGACATTCTGGTTATTGACGAAGCCCTGTCTGTGGGTGACGGAGAGTTTGCCCGCAAGTCGTTTGACCGCATCATGAAGCTCAAGCAGCGCGGCACCACCATTTTGTTTTGTTCGCATTCGCTGTTTCACATTGAGGCCTTGTGCTCCCGGGCTTTGTGGATCGATGGAGGCAAGGTGGTGCGTGACGGGCACCCGCATCAGGTGGTGCCGGCCTACCAGGACTTTCTGGATGGCGCAGCGATTGATTTGCCCGCCCCGCTTGCACATGGCGGCGGCGAGGCATTGCTTGCCGACGCCACCGTTGACTCGACCAGTCCGGCAACTGTTTCCCACGGGCGACTGCGCAAGCTGAGCTTTACCGTCGATCAGCCAGGTGCCGCATCCATCACGTACACCAGCGGCAACACGGCACTGATGCGCAGCGGCCAGGGCGCGTTTCGTGTGCTGGCCCAGTTTGACTCGGACCCTGGGCTCCCTCCCCCTTCGTTTGCCGTGACGCTGCACAGCATGGACGGGCGAATCATCGCCAGCGCTGGCGCCTGGAACGACAAAATCATTTTGCAAAGAGATGACACCGGCTCAGGCTGGGTCGAGGTCTGCTTTGAAGCATTGGCTTTGCTCAAAGGCACTTACACGCTGAGTGTGTTCCTGTTCTGCGAGCGGGGTCTGCACATCTATGACAACGCCGACCACATCCTGCATCTGGAGGTGGTGCAGGAGGGCATCGAGCAGGGCTTGTTCCATGTCCCACGCAGTTGGTTGACCAGCGCACAAGCGCCGTTGTGATGGACTTGCTGGATTTTTTTGAAAACGCCTGTGCACACAGCGCCCCCGGTGACGCTGTGGACACCCGCCAGGCCATGCAAACAGGCCAGTGGCGACATGTCCAGGCCCTGGCCAAACGGCTGGGGTTTACCGAAGACGCTGTCCAACCCGGTGTGTACCTGAACCGGCGCCAAGGTCGGGCCTGGACCCTGCATTGGGTTGGCAAGGACGACTTTGCGGCCTGGCATGCGCTTTTTCAGGTGTGCTTTGGCCATGACATGTCCAAGGTGCAATGGCTCTGGAAATACCGGGACACGGACAAGCCCGGCATTGCCGTCATGGACGGCGACCGCATGGTGGCGTTTTATGGCGGCATGCCCCGCGCATTGCTGGCCATGGGGCAAAGGCAAACGGGCATCCAGGTGGGCGATGTGATGGTGCACCCGGACTTCAGGGGCAGCCTGAGCCGCAAAGGCCCTTTTCAAATGGCCGCCAGCACTTTTCTGGAACAAACCCTGAGCCAGGGCGCCCCTTACTGGGTGGGTTTCGGCTTTCCCAACACGCGCGCCATGCAAGTGGCCGAACGGCTCAAGCTGTACCGCCAGGTGGACGAGGTGGTGGAGCTGGCCTGGGACCCCGCTTCAGCTTTGTTGCCATGGTGGCTGTGCGCAATAACTGTGGATGCTGCCGAGGCATTGAGGCATGTCGACCGCCTGTGGTCTGACATGCAATCGGGCCTTGGTAACAGCGTGCTGGGTGTGCGTGATGCCCTCTTCATGCAGGCCCGTTATGTGGGGCATCCGTCAAGGCAGCATGAGTGGGTGCTTTTGCGCCACCGCATCAGCCGTCGGGTCCTGGGGCTGGCCGTGTGCAAACAGGAATCCGATGGGCGCCTTGAAATTCTGGACTTGCTGGGCAAACCAGCGCTCTTCTCAAGCACGGCAATGGCCGTGCAGCAGCATGCAGCACAACAGCAGCGGTCCGGCGTCTTCATGTGGCTGACGAAGAGCCATCAACACTGGCTGAGTGCATCGCACCCTCAGGTTTTGGCTTTGGGCGTGAGCGTTCCCAGCAATGACTGGGTTGAAGGGAACGTTGACATGAAAATGGATGACCGGTGGTGGCTGACCGGAGGGGACACGGACTTCCGCTGAAGCCTCAGCGCATCAAGGTCGCCGCGCCAGCAAGTCACCGAGCCATCGCAGGGGCCGGGTCACGCGCCAGGAGCGGGAATTCAGCAAGGACTGGTGAATCTGCTCGAGTACCCGGATGGCACCGCGCAGCTCCGCCACATCTTTTTCATAACGCTGATTTTGCTGATCCAGTGCCATTTTGAGCTGCACATTGGCTCGGGTCGACTCTGCAAGAAGCGCTTGGTTTTTATCCAGCTGTTTTTCACACCTTACCAAATGCTGATGCATTTGTGCAGCTTGCGCTTCAGCGACATTTAGAACTTGGGCCACATTTTGTGGTGTGCGCTGGGAATGGCGCGCAGGAACGTTTTCTGGAGCCAGTTCTGATTGGTCTTGATCCGATGAAATCTGAAAATACGCTTCTGCATATTTGACCTTGGCGTCAAGGCTGTAGGTCCTGAAAGCGTTCAGACCTTCAATGTGTCTTGCATAGTCCTGGGTGGCCTGCTGTGACTCAAAGCAGCTCATGGCCCGCGCTTTCAGCGTCCAAACGGCTGTGATGTCTACCAGACAATTGGGTGTCAAGGGCGTGCCCACTTCGTAAAACATTACGCTGGGCCTTGCCACCCCCTGAAAGTTCTGCGATTGCAATGCTGCCAATACCGCATTGCCTGTCGCCGCGTGGTCTGGGTGAACCTCGGTCAGACTGGGTGCAAAAACCAGATCTATTCCCTTGAGCCTGGCCTCAATCCGCTGACTCAACGCAGTGTCTAGCACCAAGCTGCGATCCGGCATGCCCCAAAATTCTGCTGTTGACACACCAAGCACATCTAGCGCTGCCTTCGTTTCAGCCTGACGCTTTTTTGTGATCGCCTGCCGTGCGTCGTCCTCGGCAAAGCCTGCACCATCAGTCAGAACCACAACTTGAATCTCGGCACCACCTTGCTGGAGCAAGGCGATGGCACCGCCACAACCAAAGATTTCATCGTCTGGATGCGGCGCAAACACCAGCACCCTGGAGGCGGGAGGCAACTTGCACGTTTGGTAGGGGACGAACCAGTTTTCCATGGATCACTCAGCGGCTGCGAATCGCTCGCCACAAACCCCAGACTCGTTTGGCGGGGTAATAGAGTCGGCGCAAGATGGGGGTGGTCATCAGCAGTTTGCGCAACGCGGATGTCGGAATAACGCCGATGTAGAGCTCTCGCGAGAGTTGTTCGGCCAATTTCAGAATTTCGGGTGGGCTGAGCTCGATTTTGAGCTCGGCGTGTTTGGCTTGCGCGATGGCGTAGTAGTCGTCCAGCACACCCTGGCGCTGCGCGGCTTTTTCAGTGTCTGCTGGCACCCTGTAGAGCGAGGTGACCTTGGGCACCAGCAAAAAGTTGTGCTTGAGCGAGTAGCGCACCCACAGGTTCCAGTCTTCAAGGTTGTCGAGTTCGGGATCGAAGCCACCGCACTGTTCATAGAGATCACGTCGAAACAGCACTGTCTGAATCGGCATGTAATTGTGATGCCACAACAACGCACGGTTGAACGGTTGGCGGAAGTGCAGACTGTGCACCAGGTCTTTGTACACCCAGGGGCTCTGACTGATGACCTGCGTGCGGACTTCGTAGGCCAAGCCATAAACCGCACCCAGCTGAGGGTTGTCTGCCCATGCGGCCACAAGCACTTCGAGGTGGTCTGCATAGAAAAGATCGTCGTCATCGAGGAAGCAGACCAGATCGCCCTTGGCTGCTGCCAGCGCAGCGTTACCGGCCTTGCAGCGCCCGGATTTGGGCAATGCGATGTAGGTCACTTCTGCGAAGCGCTGTTTGGCACGCACGTCGTCGGCAAAAGCTTTGGCGGTCTCGCCACCGTCTTCCACCAACACCAGCTGGATCGGTCTGTAGGTTTGGGCGGCGATGGAGGCCACAGCCTCATTCAAGCGTCCGCCATAGCCCGGCATGGTGCGCACCAGGACGCTGACCAGTGGCCTTTGTTGGGGTCCTTCTTTGGGGTAAGCATGGAATGCCCCTTCCCTGGTCATGGCGTAGTCCCACATGCGGAAGGGGAACGGCTCCTGGCTCTTGTGCCGTGACAACAGGAACCGTGGCGCCAGAACCATCAGCTTGCAGAGCTGGACCAGCAGCTTTTGGCGCTGGCCCGGGAATTGGGGGCGCAAAAAGAAAAGACCCACAAACATCAGCATGCCCTGGGCAACATCGCGCCAACGGCCATAGCGGCAACGCAGCAAGACGTTGGCAAGTGTGCCGCCTAAAAACTGCATGGGTTTGACTTGGGCAGCTTCTTCGTAGGTGTGATGCCAAACGGTGGCTGCGGGGACGTACTTCAGCCTGTAGCCGTGGTCGCGCAAGCGGTAGGACAATTCAACGTCCTCACCGTAGAGAAAGAGCATGGGCTCGTAACCTCCGATAGCCTGCAAAGCAGACAAGCGCAGCAGCACGCAGGCACTGGAGCTCCAGAGCGTTTCACCTGTGACGGGGTGGTAATCCTTGGGGTGCTCAAAGGGCTTTTGACGACATTCCCAGGAAGCCACCTGCGCGGCGTCCTGGCATGCCTGCGCCAGCAAGGTGGTCAAGGTGTCGGGTTCAAACTCCAGATCGACGTTGGTCACCAGCACGAAGCGGCTGGTGCAGCGTTTGAAGTTGGCATTGTGTCCTGCACCAAAACCGACATTGGCTCCTGTGTCCAGTTCAATCCGCTTGAACTGGACAGCATGCTCAGCCTGAAAAGCCCGGATTTTCTCTACGGTGCCATCGCTGGAGGCGTTGTCCCTCAAAAGCAGCGATACAGCCTTTGTTGGCAGATTTTGTGCCAGGAGACTCTGGAAGAATGCCTCAAGCCATTTTTCGGAATTGTGGGTAACGACCGAGATGTCCAGGTCATCGGGGATGAAGTGCATGCCCGATTATCAGGGATGGATGCGCCCTACTGGCTCTTCCGACGAAAGGACCTTTGGCTTAAATTTCAAGGCACGACTTTCAACCCACTGCCATGAAAGTTTGGCCAGGATAACCGTGACGAAAACGGTGGTGACCAGGTACAAAGCGAGCGACATGTCGGGATAGAAAAATGCAATCGTTTGCTGAACGGGGAACGCGTAAATATAGACGCCATAGGAGTAATCAAAGGCGTTCAGAAGCCGACATACCGACCATGAACGCTCGCCCACGCCAATGATGAGCAGCGGGAGTGCCAGATAAGACGCCAGGACGAACATGTCTCGCCAAGGCGACAGCATCAGCCAAGCAAAAAGGATCGCAGACAAGGCCACGCCACTCAGGCGCTGCTGAAACCGCCATTGATGGACAAGTACGCCGACCCAGAAATAGGCGCCGCAAATGAACAGCTGCCGCATGTCTGTTCTGTAGATGACAAGCATTTCGGATCTGGGCAGTGCCCAGACGAAAACCATGGCAATGGCTGCCACCCCCACCATCAATGACACCCACCTGGATGGCCGCAAGCACAACAAGCCAGCCATGAACAGGTACATCATGAATTCGACCGGTAAGCTCCACAGCGATCCATTGACCGCATGAGGGTATTTGTTGTCGGCAAACACGCCTGGCAGTGCATAGGAAATGTGGAGGTAAAGATTGGACAAATACCCTTTGGTATGGGGGTGCAGCCAATAGTCACTCAACGGTATACGGGTCAGCCATGGGCCCAGCAAGTATGTGCAAAGGAGGACGCACACCCACAAGCCCGGGAAAATCCGCAAGGCACGGCGCACCAGGAAGCGCATGACATGCGGGTCACGCTCCCAACTCTGGGCCACCAGGTAGCCACTGATTGAAAAGAAGATGAAAACCCCGATGGGCCCCAACGGGGCCCATCCGAGAATGACAGGCTCGGGCAATCCCAAAAAAATGAACGCATGCCCGACCAGCACCATCAGCGCACCCAACCAACGCAAGGCTGTGAAATTGTTTTGTTCCGCTCTCATACCCAGGCGCCTCCTGATCAATAAGCCCCTGTGCGTTGAAGAACAACTTTGACAGTCTTGAGAAGAATGATCAGGTCATACCAGAGTGACCAGTTTTTCACGTACCAGGTGTCCAGGTACACGCGCGAGTCGTAGTCCAGGTCGTTGCGGCCACTGACTTGCCACAGACCGGTCATGCCAGGACGAACCATCAGGTAGTAGCCCAGTTGGTCACCGTAGCGCTGCAGTTCGGGCTTGACCACCGGCCGGGGGCCGACCAGGCTCATTTCGCCCCGGATGACGTTCAGGAGTTGGGGCAGCTCGTCCAGGCTGGTGCGGCGCAGGAAACGACCGATCGCACTGATCCGGGGGTCGTGGCGCAGTTTGCGTTCGTCTTGCCACTCCTGGCGCAGCTCGGGGCTTTGTTGGAGCAGTTGCTCCAATTGCTGCTCGGCGTCCACCACCATGGTGCGGAACTTGAAGCAGTTGAAGATGCGACCGCGCTTGCCCACACGCGGATGGGCAAAGATGGCGGGACCGCCGTCACGCCGAATCAGCAAGGCAATGAGCAGCATGATGGGACTGAGCAAGACCAGCAACACCATGGCCGCTGCGGTGTCAAACACGCGCTTGGTCAGTCTGGCAGGCCAGCGCCGCAAGTTGTTGCGCATCCGCAGCATGGCCACTTCGTGCGAGAAGAAGTGGGACATGTCGGTGCCGTGCAGGGGCACGCCACGCATGGCCGGGATGACGCTGATGTCAGAGGCGCCCCATTGCGCGAGCATGCGCAGCCAGTGTTCGCGCAGGTCAGACTGGGCATGCTCCAGGGCGATCACCCATTGAATGCCTGGCCGCTGGGCCAGCCCTTTCATGTCACGCTGGGCCAGGCGTGGCTGTGTGGCTGCTTCGCCGGTGCTGCTTTTGTCTTCTGCGCCCACAAAACCCACCACCCGCAGCCCCAGCTCGGGGTGGCTGTCCAGCGCCCGTTTCGCATCGACCGCATTGTCCCCCCCGCCGATGATGATGGTGGGTCTTTCCCACAGGTGCATGCGCTTGAGCAGCTGGCGCGTGCTGGCACGCACCAGCACCAGGCAGAAAAAAGCCGAAGCCCACGACGTGGCCCACCAGATGCGAGAGGCATTCCAGCGCATGATCGAGGTCAAGGAGATGTCGAGCAGCGCCAGCACGCCCACCAGCTTGAGGAAATCGCTCAACTCATCCCAGAAGGGTCGGCGATCGCTGTAGTGCTGAAATTGGGTCAGCAGCGCCAGCAAGCCCAGCGCGGCCACGCCGATCCAGGCGATGAAGCGCTGACTGTCCTGTCCGCTCCACCAGCTGGCGGCATCCAGGCCCTGGACCTGGGTGACCAACACCATGGACAGCCCCAAGGCCAGCAACAGGGCCAGCGCATCGCCCAGCAGCAAGGCGAGTTTGGACAGGCGGACCTGCGCCAGGCTGAGCAGGCCGCGCATCTGGATTTGCGGCCCCAAATGGGAAAACTCGGGCGCATTCATGCCCAGAAACCTTTGTGCATGGAAAGCGCACGCCGCCAGGCGCGGGGCAGGCGGTCGTGGCGGCGCCCCAGCCTGTAGGCGAGCAGCTTGAGCACCGTGCGCACCGCCGCCTCTGGCAGGCGCCAGAAAGCATGTTGCAGCAGATAGCCCATTTCAGAGACCACGAATTTCCATCCTTCACGGCTGGCGCCACCAAAGTCCCGCAGCAGCCAGTCTTGCCGGGCATGGAACACGCCCGTGTCGAAATAGCGCTGGAATTCCTGCAGGCAGGAATAGTTATGAGAATGGTAAACGACGGCGTCGCTCTGGTAGCGGACCGCATGCCCGGCCAGCATCAAGCGCGCGGCCAGGTGCATGTCTTCGCCCAGGATCAGCCCCGGGGCAAAGCCGCCGACCTGCTGCAGTGCCGACACCCGGTAGGCCGCAAAGGCGTTGGAGAGAAAGCAGGCTTTGAGGCCCAACCGTTGCGCATCGTCGAGTGTGCGCGTGGCAGATTGGGGCGGGTAATTGAAAAGCCGGGCATGGGCGGCCACTGGCGTGGCATCGGCATGCGGCAGCTGGCGGCCATACGCCGCAGCCACCGAGGGGTCGTCGAAAGCACCCAGCAGGCACGCGATGGCCTGGGGGTTGGCCAGCACCACATCCTGGGTGAGGAACACGACAAAAGCCGCATCGCCAGCCAGCTGCTCAATGGCCATCTGGCGCGTGGCCCCGTGGTTGAAGGTGTTCGGGGCAATCGGACGCACGGTCAAACCGGCGGCCTGGGCTTTGGCCACAGTGCCATCGGACGAGCCGGAGTCGACGATGGCCAGGCGCTGCAGGACGGGTTGCTGGTCTGCCAACGCACGCAAAACCGCGTCAAAACGGGGGCCGGCATCGAGGGTGGGCATCAGCACGGCCACGCGGCACGCGGCCGATGGCTGCGCGTCGTTTCTTGCGATGGCGGAGGGGCTGTGCAATCGAAATGGCCTGGAAAGGATGTAACCCTCTATTGTGCCCTCTGGACAGGCTTGAGCAGCGCCCCAGGACGCGTGCCAGAACCCTCTGTTTATGATGCCCGCATCTCAAAGGCCTGACGCATGCACCCCCCTTTCACATTGACCTGGCTGGAATCAGGCGCGCCACACTCGGCGCTCTGGCAAACCGACAACGGCGCCCGCCTGCCCAGCCGCGTGCAGCTTGTCAACGCGCTGGAGGCAGATGAGGCCCACAAACTGGCCAGTGCGGGCACCGGTTTGCTGTGGCGCGGCGATTTTCAGCAAGCCAAGCAGGTGCTGCAGGGCATGTCGCAGCGCATGGACGCTGCTGCACTGCGAAAAAAGGCTGCCCCCCCTGCTTCACCACTGGCGGGGTTCGAGGCCCACCGCAAGGCGCAGGCCCTGCGTGTGCGGGTGCTGGGTCAGTTGCTGATCGAGTTGGACGGGGACTACCGCATGGCCTTGCCACGCGCACCCGACGTGTCGCAGGCCTGTCAGGAGGCCTGGGGCGCGCCCGACGGGCAGCGCCGGGTGGTGCCGCTGCGCAGCCTGCTGGGCCTGATTGGCGCCCACGAATGGCGCAAAAAGGGCGTGCCGGTGGCGGCGCTGGGCGGCGCGCACATCCACCCGCATTACGGCGTGTTCTCGCCGGTGCGAGGCGAATACCTGGACCTGGTGGCCCAAGCGCCCTTGCCTGCCGCCCTGCGCACCTGCCCTGTGGCCTTTGACCTGGGAGTGGGCACGGGGGTGTTGTCGGCTGTGCTGGCGCGGCGCGGCGTGCCACGCGTGGTGGCCACCGATCTGTCTGAGCGGGCTCTGGCCTGCGCCACCGACAACCTGCACCGTCTGGGCCTGGGTGCCCGGGTTGAACTGCTGGCGGCCGATTTGTACCCGCCGGGTACCGCTGCCCTGGTGGTGTGCAACCCGCCCTGGCTGCCCGCCAAGCCCACATCGGTGCTGGAGCAAGCCGTGTACGACGAGGACAGTGCCATGCTGCGCGGTTTTTTGTCGGGCCTGGCCGTGCACCTGTGCAAGGGCGGCGAGGGCTGGCTGATCCTGTCGGACCTGGCCGAACACCTGGGTTTGCGTTCGCGCGATCAGTTGCTGCACTGGATCGCCGACGCGGGCCTGCAGGTGCTGGGTCGTCTGGACACCCGGCCCCGACACGGCAAAGTGCACGACACCAGCGATCCGCTGCACGCGGCGCGCGCGGCCGAAGTGACCTCGCTTTGGCGGCTGGGCGTGGCCTGAACCCAGACCCTCAAGCGCCGGGTGACAGACCCAGTTCCCGGCCCAGGCGGTCCAGGTTCTGCTCGTTGGCCGGTTCAATGATGTGCGCCATGGCCTGGGCCACGGCATCGTCCTCCAGCACCTGGGTCCATGCTAGGCGCGTGCCGCCAGGCACCGGTTCAAGCACCAGGCTGAGCTCGAACAGCGGCTGCACGGTGTGCGCGATCACGACACGGCGATCGGCCTCGATCTGGCGGAACACACATTCGTTCGGGTAGCGTGTGCCATCGGGCCCCACCATGGTGAAGACCCAACGCCCACCCGGCTGGAACTCGAACACCTCGAATGCGTTGGCAAAGCCCTCTGGCCCCCACCAGCGCGCCAGGCGCTCGGGGGCGGCTATGGCCGCGAACACCACCCTGGGTGGGGCCGCAAAAAACCGCTGGGTGGCAAAAGTGTGCATGCCGTTCTCCTGTCCAAGGTTCAAATGCGTGCCAGCACCGGCGCCAGCGCCTTGCCGGTGTGGGTACCGATGCGCACCAGGTCTTCGGGCGTTCCGGTCGCCACAATGCGACCGCCTGCATCACCGCCCTCGGGGCCAAGATCGATGATCCAGT
>JACCDW010204361.1_pt1 | contig 57872 bp, 57 predicted proteins | sample 7449781 | NCBI WGS metagenome assembly JACCDW01 (sample SAMN15323449, study PRJNA562643) | freshwater metagenome | isolation source: river surface water | place: USA:Blue River Watershed | collected 2017-08-18
CTGGAGATCCACAGCAGTTTGCATGGCTTGATGGCCAAGCGACTCAAGTGCTACTGGGTCTACGTCAGCACCGTTGGCGCGATCCGCATACATCTGCACCAGTTCGAGTGGGCGAGGAAGGCTGCCAGTGTGCGTTGTAAGAATTCTTTTGCTGCTCTGTTGCATGATGTTATTGAAGCTTTATGTTGTTGTCTTTGATCACTTTACCCCAATATGCCGTTTGATCCACGAGCCATTTCTGCATTTCGACTGGGTTGTAAGAAACGCCTTCAGAGCCCAGCTCTGCAAACCGCTTTTGCACTTCGGGTTTCGCCACGACTTTCATGATGTCTGCGTTAATCTTGGCCACAATCTCTGGCGGAGTGCCCGCCGCAGTGACAACACCTTGGAAAGAGCCCGTCACAAAGTCCGGTGAGCGTTCGGCAATAGTCATCGTGTCAGGGATTTGCCCAAAGCGCTTGGGGCTTGCAACAGCGATTAGCCTGAAATTTCCTGCCTTCACCATTGGATAGGTCGCCAAAAAGCTATTCAACGTCGAGTCAATCTGACCGCCCGCCAAATCGCTCACAACTTGCGCACCACCCTTGTACCCAATAAAGTTGTACTCAAAGCCAAGGCTCTTGCTCAAGACAACCCCAGCCAAATGTGTCGACGTACCTAAGGTCACACCAATACTGACTGGATTTTTTTGTGCTTTGGCGTAAGCGATAAACTCATCGAACGTTTTAACCGGCATCTGATTCTTCACCACTAAAATATGCGGCGAATAAGCGATGATGGCGACCGAGGTCAACTCCTTCGCAGGGTTATACGTCATCTTATCCATCAAACTCGGCGTCATGGTCAAGATGCTTAGATCGGCGACAAGCATCGTGTAGCCATCTGGTCTTGACGTTGCAACGTACTGTCCACCGAGGTGACCCGCAGCGCCCGGCTTATTCTCGATCAGCACCGTCTGCTTCCAAAGCTCAGATAACTCTTTACCAACCAGACGAGCCAAGATATCAGAGGCTCCTCCAGCAGGAAACGGCACAACTAATTTGACCGGCTTGTCTGGGAAGTTGCTCGCAGCACTTGCTTGCGAGGCCGCAGTATTCGGAAATACCATCGCAGCCACTGTGCCAACACAAGCGATCGCACTTAACGTACGCTGAATAACGGCTTTTATCAACATCATGTCTCCTGTTGTATTTAGTTTGGAGCGATTGATGGACTAACGCCGTACGACGGATGGCGTACTCATCTATCGATCTGAACCTATACTAATATCTTAGGATTCCAGTGTCAAAGTTGAGGTATCACATGTTTTTTGTATCCCGCCGCATCCAGCCATTCAAATTTTTTCTGAATACCATTATTGGAGCCTTGCTTATTTGTGTTGCACACACAACGTATGCGGAGTCACGAGAGGCTCTTGAGCGCGAATCAAAAAACGCCTTAAACAATCTAATCGCCCAAAACCAGATCGCTAAAGACTTGAACGCACGGGCTGCGGCAGTCCTTGTTTTCCCTAGTGTAAAAAAAGCAGGTCTGATGGTTGGCGCCCAATATGGCGAGGGCGTTCTTTGGCGTGATGGCAAGGCATCTGCCTACTACAACACCGGTGGGGCTTCGTTCGGCTTTCAAGCTGGCGTGCAGGAATATGGCTATGCCATGTTTTTTATGAAGGAAAGTGCGCTGAATGCGCTGAATGTGACGCAGGGTTTCGAGGTCGGCGTTGGCCCGAGTGTTGTCGTAATCGATCAGGGGATGGGCGCCTCACACACGACGACTACCCTACAAAACGATATTTATGCCTTTGTCTTTAGCCAAAGAGGACTCATGGCAGGAGTGGGCATTCAAGGCAATAAGATCACGCGCATCAATAAATAATTGCCTATCCATGACAGCACCTGAGCTAAATCTTCCACCACTACCCGAAGGTAGACATTATCGTTTTCACGCGATGATCAAGCCCTCGGGTGCAGAATGCAATATTGACTGCGACTATTGCTTCTATCTACACAAGACTGAACTTCTCGATCACTCCGCACATGCGCGAATGAATGAGAAAACGCTTGAGCAACACGTCCGCCAGTACATAGAAAGCCAAACAGGTGAGCAAGTTGTATTCTCTTGGCAGGGGGGTGAGCCCACGCTAATGGGCTTGGAATTTTTTCATCGAATGATCGCATTGCAAAAAAAATATGCAAAAGTCGGTCAACGTATTGAAAACGATTTGCAAACGAATGGCATTGCGCTCGACGACGCCTGGATCACATTTCTAAAGAAAAATAATTTTCACGTTGGTTTATCGATCGATGGCCCTCGCGAACTTCATGACACTTACCGTAAGACGCGTAACGGAAAGTCGACGTTTGATTATGTTGTAGCTGCTGCGCGTAAACTTAGCCAAGCTGAAATCCCATTTGCAGCGCTATGTGTTGTTAATCGCGTCAACGCAAAACACCCGAAAGAGGTCTATCGCTTCTTGGTAGATGAGCTTGGAACTTGGCGCATTCAATTTAATCCGGCCGTCGAGCCCACTAGCTTTAAGCAAAACGCGCCAGGCCAACTAGATAAATCGAATGCGCCCCTACAGGACACGCCCCGTGCGAAGCCGGGACATGCGCTATCGGTTGTGACGGCCTGGTCGGTTGACCCAGACGACTACGGAACATTTTTATCCGGCGTGTGGGATGAGTGGCTCGCCACAGACTTTGGTCGTATTCATGTAAATCTTTTTGAAACGGCAATTGCCCAAGCCGCGGGCATGCCTGCGCAGACCTGCACACAGGCAGAGTTTTGCGGCAAAGGCCTCGCCGTCGAGCACGACGGTGAGGTCTACTCCTGCGATCACTTCGTGTATCCGGAATATCGAATCGGAAATATTCACACCACACACCTCGGTGATCTTGCATTCTCAGCCGTGCAAAAAGAGTTTGGGATGAACAAGCGAAATTCGCTACCTAAGCAATGCCAAGATTGTGACTATCTAAAGCTATGCTGGGGTGAGTGCCCAAAAAATCGACTGATCAAAACGCGCGATGGTGAGCCCGGCTTAAACTATTTATGCTCCGGACTCTTTCATTTTTATCAGCATATTGGGCCTGATGTTATTCGTATCCTGCGGCAGCTCGGCCACTTGCCTCGCTAATATATTGCTCACGTTGTACCTCTAGAGCGGAATACATATGTTCAGGTTTCAGCACTTCATTGCCATTGTTGTTGCTTTCACTGTAAGCGCGCTTGCATATGGGCAAACTGAGAGACCAACAAGTCTTCACATATTTCTACCGCACACCGAACCTAAAGGAGTTGTCATCGCATTGCACGGCTGTGGTGGTTTGTTGTCCAGCGCCAAATCGCGGGCGTCTGAGTTATCCGCTCGTCACGCCAGTATGGCCAAACTCATCACCGATGCAGGCTGGGTCGCACTATTTCCCGATAGTTTTTCACCCCGCGGACGTCGAGAAATTTGTACTCAAAAATTTTCTGAACGCACAATTAATAGCAGCCATCGAAGACTCGACGCGCTACAGACTGCCAAATGGGTGCGCGAGCAAAATTGGTCCAGTCAGGATCAATTACGACCTCTTAAGACCGTGATTCTCGGCTGGTCTCACGGCGGTTCAGCCGTACTCCAAAGTATCGAACGCACACAACGCGGCGAGCCTGCTCGAGGCTTGATTGATCAAGGGGTCGCTTTTTACCCGGGTTGCTCTGAGCAGCTCAAGCGGGGGTATAAAACCGATATTCCATTGACGATGTTTTTGGCGGGCAAGGATGACTGGACCGCGCCTGAACCTTGTATCGAACTTGGCAAGAATGTCGGCGCGACGGTGTGGGTTTACGACGAGGCTTACCATGGGTTCGACAGCCCTGTCGGAAAGGTTCAGTTTCGACCAGAGATTCCAAACGGAGTTTCGCCCGGACGTGGCGTTCACTCAGGTCCTAACCCCGGAGCAAGGGAAGACGCTTACAGCAAACTACGATCACTCCTGCGCGAATTAGAAACCCCCTAGGCAAGTAGCCCAACCTAACTTGTCTGTTTTTTATGCAGGATCTTCATGATTCCTTGCCCATACATGACCTGGCTGTCGTTTACCGACAAGGTCCCACGTAAAAAAATCAATGAAGAAGTTTTTCGCACGACCTCGCCACGCGCCACGATAAAGTCGCCTGCAACGCTAGGTGCAACGAAATGCGTATCGAGATGAATCGTCGTGCACGGTTGCTGAGCATTTGCTGCCCATGCAATCATGCTAATGGCTTGATCTAACAGGGTCACGAGCATACCGCCGTGCACGACTCCCACACCGTTTTCATGTCTTGGCTCAACAAGCAATCCATACTCCCACTGCTCGTCCACTCGTTTTGACCAAAGAGGTCCGACTTCGGCGAAGAATCCCCGGCTCTTTAGGGTTTTCCATCCATGCTCCGCAGGTTCAAAGGCATTATGTGCACTCATATATTTCCTTAATCGAACTTTGGTCGGACTAATAAGCGAGCTTCTTGCTGCATGGCAGCGACCAACTTGAGCTGCTGCTGTTTAGTTAACTGATCCACCAGACTTGCGCATACGATTGTGTGTGTGATGTGATCGGTATCATCGAGCACCGGAACCGCGGCAATATGTAATCCCGCAATATAAGTGTTGCGATCAATGCTGTAGTGTTGTTTTCGCGCCTGTGCAACCTCTTTGTACCAAGCGTCGAAATCTAAAGGCTTATCCCAGCGAAGCTTCTGAAAGCGACGTTTTAGTTCTGGCATCGGCTGCCCACCAAAGGCCGCAACGAGGCGCCCCGTTGCACTCAGCAACGCCGGGAAAACACTACCGACATCTACATGGAGACGGAATGGCAAGTTGGACCGTGATAGCGCCACCACAACCATTTGCTCCTGATCGGTGACGTCAACGCCTATCGCTGTTACGCCCCACTTCGAGGAGAGCCGATCAAGACCGGCCTGAACCGATGCTGGGAATGCATTCGCCTCGCGCGCACTACGGGCTAGGGTAAGCATTCCCATCCCTAAGCGGTATCGCTTTGTCTCAGCATCGACGGCAATGAGTCTTTCTTGTACGAGCGTACGCAAAATATGCAGGCAAGTACTCGGGATTAAGTCGAGCGACTGAGCGATGGCATTAACACCCATCGGCGCTTTAGCTTTACCCAGTAGACGCAAAATCGCGATTGCACGGGACACCGCGGGCACAGCGCGGGTGCGCACCAGCGTTTTTGCCTCTGCGGATGCGACTGGAAGTTTGGTGGTTCGCTTATCCATATCGAGATCATAATCAATTCATTGTACTAATACAACAATCATTCTTATTTGACAATGATGAGCCAGCTGGCTAAAGTGATCAGCACTTAAGCCACACACGTGCGACAAGATATGACTCGCCTGACTGAATACACGACCTACGCCGATGCGCAAAAGTTTTTCTCCTCCGAAAAGCTATGGGAACTTTTTGATGGGAACAGACAGCAATTGAATATCGCGCACGAATGCGTAGATCGCCATGTCGGATCGAATCAAACGGCGGTGATTGTTGTGCGCGCGGACGGTTCGGACGAAGTCATCTCTTACGAACTACTTTCTCAGCGCTCATCACAAGTGGCGCATTTACTACAAGCGCGCGGCGTGGTGGCAGGCGACCGCGTTGCGGTCATGCTCGAGCCATCTCTAGCTTTTTATGCTTGCATCTTTGGGATTATCAAAGCCGGCGCAATTGCTGTCCCACTATTTACGCTCTTCGGTCCGGACGGCTTACGTCTGCGCCTAGAAGACTGCTCACCAGCGCTATTGATTACGAACACCGAAAAAATTGATATTGTCGACGCCAGCATGCGTGACCGTTCGATTTTGGCTGATGCCACCTTTATAGCCAACCTTGATAAGTTTCCAACGGCCTTCACAGCCAGTACTCTCGCCGAAGACTACGCTATTTTTCAGTACACCTCAGGAACCACGCGTGAACTGCCGGAGGCCGTGCGCCACAAGCACCGTTCAATTGTGACTTTAATGGTTGCTGCGCTCTACGGCACTGGCTTACGTCCAGGCGATCGCTACATGTGCCCATCCTCCCCTGCTTGGGGTCATGGGCTCTGGCACGGGACGCTCGCACCCATGGCACTGGGCCTAACGGTTGGTGCCTTTGCCGGAAAGTTTGACGCTAAAGCGTTATTACGCGGGCTACAGGACCACCAATTTACAAATATTTCAGCCGCAGCGACGCATTATCGGATGATGAAAAACTCAGGCGTCGCGCATGAATATCAATACGCCTTAAACAAGATGTCTTTTACCGGCGAGCCAATCGATAGCGCAACGGAAGATTTCATTGAGCAGACATTTGGCGTAAACGTTTGCAGCATGTACGGGACGACTGAGATCGGTGTCATCCTGGTTAGCTATCCTGGTGCAAATGATTTCCCTGTCAAGCATGGCTCATTGGGCAAAGCAATCCCGGGAGCTCAAGTCCAGGTACAGGACGCACAAGGTAACCCCTGTCCGCCAGGCGTATCAGGCGATCTAATGGTTTGGCGTAAGGGCCAGTGGTTGGCAACGAAAGATCTCGCTCGTATCGACGCTGATGGGTATTTCTATCATGGCGGTCGCGCTGATGACGTCATTATTTCTGCCGGTTGGACAATGAGTGCCGTTGAAATTGAAGATGCCATCCTCAAACATCCAGATGTAAGAGAAGCGGCAGCAATTGGCGTACCTGACACGCTACGCGGGCAAGCAGTGAAGGCGTTTGTCGTTTCCCAGCGTACGGGTAGCGAAGTATTCCTCAAAGAAATTCAAGAGCTCGTGCGTGCCGGCTTAAGCCAACATGAATATCCCCGACAAATTGAATTTGTTCAAGAACTACCCAAAACACCTGCGGGCAAAGTTCATCGAAAGAAACTACGGGAAGCACACGCAGCGCAAAACGCTACCTCATCTACACCTTAAATCATCTAACGACTCAACATATTCATCATTTTTAAAAGCTTTGGAGATATACATGTCATCAGCACCAGTGGGGCAAAGGAATTTTCCGAAAATCACGCAAGAAGGTCTCGATGATCTGCGTCGACGCATTGGGGTCAAAATCGGTGCTACCGCGGAGCCATGGTGCTACGAAGCTACTCGAGACAATATTCGACATTACGCGCATGGCATTGGCGATGACAATCCGCTTTGGTGCGATCCAGCCTATGCAGCGAAAACAAGTCACGGTGGCATCATCGCTCTACCGAGCTTTTTGTACTCAACTAGCCGCATCGTATCGGGATACGTTGGCGGTTTACCCGGCGTGCATGCGATGTGGTCAGGATCAGACTGGACGTGGCACAAGCATGCACAACGCAATGATGTCATTAGCACTGAAGCGTATCTGAAAGATTGCATCGAACATGAAACGCGTTTCGCTGGCAAAGCAGTCCAGCAAATCTATCACGTTGATTTCTTCAATCAAACGGGCGACAAGCTGGCTGAAGCCGATAGTTGGTGCTTTCGTACTGAGCGTGATCACGCACGCGAAAAAGGAACAAAGTACAAGGCCCTCGCAGAGAAAGGAGATGTCGCCTACACCGATGAGGAGATTAAAGAGGCCTACAAGCTTTACGCGAATGAGGAAATTCGTGGAGCCACTCCACGCTACTGGGAGGACGTAGCCGAAGGTGAGGACCTCCCTGTTTTATTTAAGGGTCCGATGACGGTCACAGGCTTCATCGCCTACGCGCAGGGATGGGGCGGTCTGTATATTCGCGCCAATAAACTAGCCTGGCAACTGATTGACGCACACCCTGGCGTTGGAATCAAAAACCGCTTCGGAATTCCAGACGTCCCAGAGCGTGTGCATTGGGAAGAGGAGTTCGCACTTGAGGTGGGTGCTCCAGGCGCTTATGACTACGGTCCTGAGCGTAGTTCGTGGCTGATGCATCAGCTCACCAACTGGATGGGTGATGACGGCTTCTTGAAACAGGCAGACTGCAAAATTCGTCGTCATAATCCAGCGGGCGATATGTTGTTCATTAAGGCAAAAGTTACTCGCAAATACAAAGAGGGCGACAAACACCTTGTTGCCATTACCCAAGAAGCGCACAATCAGAATAACGAGCTTTCTGTCTTAGGCTCTGCGATCGTTCAACTTCCTAGCCGAGGCTAATTGTCATGCGCGCCCCCATCAATCCTCACGCATGGTTAGACCAAGCGAATGCAACAGGATCCTTGGCGGGTGTGCGCGTGCTTGATCTATCCAGAGTTGTCGCTGGGCCGCTCTGCGCACAAATGCTCGCGGACCATGGGGCTGATGTCATCAAGGTCGAATCCCGCCTCGGGGATGAGACCAGACATCTAGGCCCTCCATTTTTAGAGCCAGGCCAGGCCGCGTACTTCTCTGCCTTAAATCGGGGCAAGCGCAGCCTTGAGCTCGATTTGAGCAAGAGTGATGATCGAGCTGTGATTGAGGCGCTTTTGGTAGACGCCGACGTCCTCATAGAAAATTTTGTACCAGGGACGATGCAGAAATGGGGCCTTGGGTTTGATGACTATTTATCCAACAAGTTTCCCCAGCTCATTTATTGTGGCATCTCGGGCTTTGGCTCTGAAGGTCCTCTAGGAGGTCTTCCAGGCTACGACGCGGTATTACAAGCAATGTGCGGTCTAATGAGTATTAATGGCGACGCACAGACTGGGCCGATGCGCACTGGCATGCCGATCGTTGATATCGTCACCGGCTACAACGCATTTGCAGGGATCACGATGGCGCTTCTGGCGCGCGCACGTATTGGCCATGGTCAGCGTGTTGACGCAACGCTCTTTGATACTGCGCTTAGTCTGTTAATTCCGCACGCGGTGAACTGGATGGCTTCAGGCCAAACTCCGGGATTATGGGGTAATGCCCATCCAAATATACCAACCTATAACCGCTTTGATGTCGGCGATGGGCAGATGTTTCTCGGCATCCTCAACGATGCGCAATTTGTTAAGTTCTGTAAAAAGATAGGTCGTGATGACCTAGCCTTGGATGCACGCTTCCAAACAAATACGAGTCGCATTGAGAACCGTGATGTATTGCATGCGCAAATGGACCAAGCGCTTAAAACTTTTACGCGTGCTGAGCTGTGCAAGAGCCTCATGGAAATCGGCATTCCTGCTGGACCTGTCCATAACGTTGCCGAAGCGCTGGAACAGCCTCACACTGCTGCCCGCGACATGCTCATCACGCGTCCTGATTATCGCGGGCTGGGATTGCCAATCAAGCTGTCATCTACACCTGGCAAACCTGGTCGCAAGCCTCCAAAACTCGGCGAGAGCAACCTAGAAATCCTTACTCGGGATAAGTAATAGATACAGGCTCAGACGCCCCGCTCACTAGGGAAAGCGAGCGGTTCGTTGACCTGCCATGGGCGTTTAGAATTGATCATCAGTCAATTCTGCTGAGTTTATGGAGACAAGATGAAAAATATTCTTAATCGCGGCTTATCGTTTGCAATGGCAGCTGGCGTGCTGGGCTTCGGTCTGGTGGCGCCTGACAATGCCTCTGCCCAGACCAAGTGGCCAGATAAAACCGTTCGAATGATTGTTCCAGCGCCACCCGGTAGCGCGCCTGACGGTCAAATTCGATTGCTTAGCCAGAAGCTGAGTGAAATGTGGGGTCAACCTGTTGTGGTTGAAAACATCGTCGGCGCGGGCGGGCTCATTGGCGCCGACCGTGTGGCAAAGGCTGCACCGGACGGTTACACATTTCTTTACAACACCATTGGCCCAATTGCTGTCGCACCAAGTTTGATGCCAACCAAAATGTCATTCAATCCTGAAAAGGATCTGATGGCAGTTAGCCTTGCGACAAAAACGCCAAACTGGATCACTGTTCTGCCCACACACCCAGCAAACAACATCCAGGACTTGATTGCGCTTGCGAAGAAGAATCCAGGCAAAATTACATACGGTACAGCTGGGCCAGGCACGACCCAGCATCTTACCGGTGAGCTATTAAATCTGGTCGCCGACATCAAACTCAACGGCATCCCTTATAAATCGAGTGCACAGATGACCACCGACGGTCTGGGCGGACAGATCGATATCTTGATTCACAACACTCCGGTTCTGTTACCTCACCTGCGGGCAGGCAAATTAAAAGCGCTCGCTATCACGAGTGATGCACGCTCGCCTGCAATGCCCAACGTGCCTACAATGATTGAATCTGGCGTCAAAGGCTTTGAGATCACTGCATGGTTTGGATTTATGGCTCCGGCAGGCACACCGAAAGCAATCGTGGATCAAGTATCACGGGATGTTGCCAAAGTGCTGGCCATGCCAGACGTGAACAAACGTATCGTGGATGAGGCCACCATCGTTGTTGGCAGCACTCCTGAAGAATACGCCGCTTTTATCAAGGCGGAAACAGCCAAATGGAAAGACGTCATTGTCCGCACAAAAATGACGGCTGACTAAAGACGAAAAACAATGCGCACCAAGTTGGTGCGCATTGCGCCCCCTCCTGGCGCATCGCTCTGATGCGCCGCACAAATCCCTCTCTGTTTTCCTTTTTCTAGCCCCCAAGGGGCTGGCATGGGAATTGCTTCACTCCAACCTCAAGCGTTGTCTTTCCATCAAATACTTGGGGGCTCTATGACTACTTTGTATAAACGTACTGCCACGTCACTATCTGCCGCCGCAATCATCGCAGCCAGCAGCATGAGCTCTCCGATATACGCCCAAACAGCCCCTGCGGCCGCTCCAGAGGCCGCGGCGCCTGGCCCCTTTACAGCCAACGTCACGATCGTTAATGACTACCGCTATCGCGGGATCTCGCAATCAAACTTTCAACCTGCGATCCAAGGTGGGTTTGATTACGCACACTCAAGCGGCTTTTATGTTGGTAACTGGAACTCCTCAATCAGTTGGATTTCCGACGCAGCATCGACGGCTGGAAACAGTGCCTCAGCACCCATCGAAATGGATTTTTACGCCGGCTTCAAGCATGAATGGTCAAAAGGATTTGCGGCCGATGTTGGTGTTCTGCAGTACTACTACCCCACATCAAATCTCTCAGCTTTTGCAACGAATCCAAATACGACAGAACTGTATGTTGCTCAGAACTTTACCTTCGACGCAGTCACCGGTTATTTGAAATTTTCTTACGCAGTGACACCGCTGTTTGGCACACAAAACAGCACAGGCTCAAACTACACAGATCTAACGGTTAACTATGATACCGGCGTTTGGGGCCTTTCTCTGAACGGGCATGTCGGCTACCAAGCAGTTGCTGGACGCGTGGCGGACGGCAGTATTTCAAACGCCAGTCTTTACTCCTATGCGGATTGGAAACTTGGTGTCACCAAAGACTTCGGTAGTGGGTTCGCGGGCGCAGTCGCATACGTTGGCACCAATGCCAAAAACGGCGCCTACATGAATCCTAATGCACAAAATCTCGGCAAAGCGGGCTTCCTGATCTCGCTCACCAAAACGTTTTAATTTCTCTGGGAGATACATGTGAAACTCATCACAGCAATCATTAAAAACTTCAAACTTGACGAGGTGCGAACGGCACTGTCAGGTATCGGGGTATCCGGTGTGACCGTCACGGAAGTTAAAGGCTTCGGTCGGCAAAAAGGCCATACTGAACTCTATCGCGGCGCTGAATATTCTGTCGATTTTCTACCAAAAATCAAATTAGAGGTTGCGGTAGCTGATGACTTGGTAGAGACAGCGATTGAGGCAATCGAGAAATCGGCACGTACCGGGAAGATTGGTGATGGGAAGATATTTGTTTCGTCCATTGAGCATGTGGTCCGCATTCGCACCGGTGAAACCGGCGCATCAGCACTTTAAACTAGAGGTGTAACGTGTCTAACACTATTAAAAAACTACTCACGACAGGCCTGCTCGCTGCAGCGACCTTGCCCTTTACCGCTGTGGCGGAAGCCCTTGAACCAAACAAGGGTGACACCACCTGGATGTTAATTTGTACCGCGCTCGTCATGCTCATGACTCTACCAGGCCTTGCGCTTTTTTACGGTGGTCTGACACGCAGTAAAAACGTCTTGTCGGTACTCGTTCAATGTATGGTCGTCTTTTCGTTGATCATCGTTTTGTGGTCCATCTATGGCTACAGTCTCGCATTCACCGAAGGCAACGCATTTATTGGTAAGTTTGACCGTCTATTTTTAAAAGGGCTCACACCAGAATCGGTCGCTGCTACTTTTAGTAAAGGCGTCGTCATTCCTGAACTCATCTTTATGGCGTTTCAAGGTGTCTTCGCAACAATTACCTGCTGTCTGATTGTCGGCGCGTTCGCAGAGCGTGCAAAGTTTGCAGGCATTCTAGTGTTCATGGTGATCTGGTTTACTTTCTCGTACCTTCCAATTGCGCACATGGTTTGGGCTTGGCCTGGTCCAGACGAAATCAAGGATGCAGCATCGCTTGAAGCGGTTACAGCTAAAGCTGGCTGGTTATTTCAAAAAGGTGTCTTAGACTTTGCGGGTGGTACCGTCGTTCACATCAACGCAGCGATTGCTGGTCTAGTCGGCTCGTTCGTGATCGGCAAGCGAATCGGATTCGGCAAAGAGCCAATGAAACCGCACAACATGGTTCATGTGATGGTTGGTGCATCACTGTTGTGGTTTGGTTGGTTTGGCTTTAACGCCGGCTCAGCACTCGAAGCAAACGGCACCGCTGCCTTGGCTTTCGCTAACACACTACTAGCAACTGCTGCTGCCGTGCTGGGATGGACGTTTGCCGAATGGGTTCTAAAAGGCAAGCCCTCCATGCTGGGCGCTGCATCAGGTTGTGTTGCTGGCTTAGTTGGCATCACTCCCGCAGCAGGCTTTGTCGGTCCAATGGGTGCACTAGCGATTGGCGCGGTTGCCGGGTTTGCTTGTGTATGGGGCGTCAGTGGCCTTAAGCGCATGCTTGGTTCGGATGATAGTTTGGACGTCTTCGGTATTCATGGCGTTGCTGGAATTTTGGGCGCTATCCTCACTGGTGTATTTGCTGCACCAGCGTTAGGCGGTACGGGAATTTTCGATTACGTCACAAATGCAGCATCGCCCGAGTATTCAATTCCTGGGCAGCTATGGCTTCAAACCCAAGGCGTACTCGTAACCTTGGTCTGGTCTGCCGTCGTTGCCTACATCGCCTTCAAGATTGCAGACATGCTATTTGGTATTCGAGTGCCTGAAGATCAAGAGCGCGAAGGTTTGGATATCAATTCGCACGGCGAATCTGCATACGAAAACTAAAATCGAGCGCCGCGCATCCCTGTGCGGCGTATTGCTTGCTCGACCAAGCCGCTCTGCTGAGCGGCTTGGCTAAAGTTACGCAACACTTCCAAAGCCGACTCACGTCTCTTGGGAATACCGAGGGCGATGCACTCAGTCCCCCAGGCTCCCTCCAAGAGAGTCGCACCGGGAACCCGATCCGCCAATTCATGCAGGACGGTTGCATTCGTTGCAAAAGCATCAAGCGCACCTTCCTGCAATAACTGAACAACCTGATCGAGGCCTTGAGTCGGAACAACGCTAGCGTGCTTGAGCAGCCTTGGCAATGTTGCCTCAGACGTGCTGCCAGCCGACACACCAATCTTGAGTCCTGGGGTATCAATCTGGCTCATGTTTCGTACTGAACAACCTGGGCCAACAAGATAGGTTTGATCGGTGAACAGAATGGGCTCAGCTAATGCGAGGTATTGCGCGCGTACCGGTGTCGCATTAACCAGCACGAGATCAAGCAATTCTTGCTGGACGGCGCTAAGAATTTCGCCATTGGTTGGGAACAACACGGGCGCAAACGGAACTCCTAAAAACGCAGCGAATGCCTGCCCCAACTCAAATCCTAAACCGCGTTCCGGCAACTGGCCCTGCGCTGCAAGAAATGAAGTCGGGCTGCCGGGATATACACCGACACGAAGGGATCCGGTTGGTGCCAAGACATTTATATCGCTGTGTTTCATATCAACCCTCTGATTGCCTATGCTGGACCGCCATGCTTGCGACTCGGCTAACTTTGACTATAAGATTTTAGCGATGCACAGGCCGAACTATGCCTATAATCCGTGCAACACCATACCGCAGCATCGCGCTAACAGGAGATACAAATGGGTAAATTCGTACAACTTAAGGCCTCTGATGGCCACCAATTTGACGCTTACGTTGCAGAGCCAGCAGGCAAGCCCCGTGGGCTTGTTGTGATTGCACCAGAAATCTTTGGTGTGAACAGCCATATTCAATCCGTCACCGACGGCTACGCGCAAGATGGCTATCTGGCGATAGCACCCGCATTTTTTGATCGCGGCCAGCGCAAGTACGATGCTGGCTATACGCAGCCCGATATTGCTGCTGGCGTTGAGATCATGAAAAAAATCAGCTTCGATGATGCAATGCTAGATGTTGCGGCCGCACTCGAGTACGGCAAATCAGCGGGCAAGGCTGGTATCGTCGGCTACTGCTGGGGCGGCGTACTTGCATGGCTCGCAGCAGGCCGCGTTGCGGGTCTGAGCTGCTCAGCTCCTTATTACGGTGGTGCGATTCCAAACTTCCTCAAAGAAACGCCAAAGTGCCCCGTCATGTTCCACTTCGGCGAAACGGATCACTCCATTACGCTCGAGCAGGCAAAAGTTGTAGCAGCAGCCTATCCTAACGAGCAAAGCTTCTTCTACCCAGCTGGTCACGGCTTTAACTGCGATCAACGTGGTTCGTATGATGCAGCATCAGCAAAATTAGCCCGCGAGCGCACAATTGAATTGCTGCGCAAGAACGTCGGCTAACCAAGCGTAGTCTCTCAAAAAAAAGAGGCTCGTGTCTTAGTAGACACGAGCCTCTTTTTTAATCAATGCTTATTACTTTTTCCCTGACGCTAAACCAGGTAAATCAGAAACACGTGCAACTTGATCTAGAGACATCAATGCGTCAAATAGTTGACGCGATGAGAACTCAACCTGCCCCACGCGTGCGCAGTCCTCAAACTTAGCCCACAATTGCTCACGACTCAGTGGCAAGTCTGGGCCACCACGCACGGCGACAACCTGGCGGCTTTCAATCGTCTTTCCATCTTTTAGTTTGACGGTCACGAGATCAAAAGGCGAATAGCCCGGCAAGTTCGGATGCTCCTTCTCATCAGGCAACACCATGACTTTTTTCATCAAGTCCTGTACGTCTTTGCGCACAACAAAATCATCAACCAATTCAGTCAAGCCCGCACGGCCGGCGACCACACAGGACGCCATCGCAAACTCCATACTGAACTTCGCCTCAAGACCAGTTTGCGGGTTGTGATTACGCAGCACCTTGGTGTTACGCACACTTGTCATCGCAGTAATGGATTCGATCTCATCACCACTGATGGCATGTTCAGCGACAAGATCCAGCATGCCATCAAGTGCGCGATGTGTACAAAAACACAACGGATACTTTTTCACTGAAAGTTTGCTGATCGAAAGCTTCCAAGGATTGCCTGCCTGAACTGGACTTGTTACATCGAAGCGACCACTTGGTGATACGGCAGCCAAGAATCCCTGCGGATGCTCAAGGGCATCCGTCGCCGAAGTGAAGCCGGCTTTCACCAGCCGGGCAGCCATAACACCTGATTGAGCAGAGCGACCTGCATGAAACGGCTTAGTCATCGTCCCAAAGTTCGCCATCGTGCCAGCGCTTTGCGAAGCACCCATCGAAATGGCCATGGCGCACTGCTCGGCATTTAACTTGTTCAATGACGCACATGCAGCCGCCGACCCAATCGCACCGAGGATACCAGTAGGATGCCATCCTTTGGTATGGTAGTGATCAGGATCGCGTCGCGCCAACTCAGCCCAAACCTCATACCCTGCCGCATACGCAACCACCATATCGCGACCTGACGAACCCAAAGCCTGCGCCTCAGCCAAAATTGCCGGGACAAGCACTGTACTTGGGTGCCCCTTTAGCGCAACGTCATCAAAATCCAAGGCATGTGCCGCTACACCGTTAATCCATGCTGCGTCCGGAGCACTTGCAGTCTGCGCTCCGAAAACTAGTGTAGATGGACCTGGCTGTGGCGCAAGGACGTCGGTCAATATGCGCGTAGGCGGCTCTTCCCTACCAGCTAACATCACACCAACACAATCGGCGAAGCCTGTGTAGATAACGTCCAGCGCATCTTTGGGAATGTGCTCGAACTTCAAACCCGCGACAAAGCGACCGAGGTCGCGCGTGATATCAGTCATGATAGCTTTCCTCGCTTAAGCGTTTGCGGCCATAGAGGCCTTGACCTTCTCGCGCAGTTTATTCAGCGAGCCGCCCTTCATAACCGAACCTGGCAAAGGATGGCCAACTACCTGCTCAGCAAGCAATGCAGACTCGATTAGCTTCTCTAGATCAATGCCTGTTTCAATGCCCATCTCGTGACACATAAAGACAAGATCTTCGGTGCAGACATTACCCGACGCGCCGGAATGCGATGCAAAGGGACATCCGCCCAAGCCTGCAACAGCCGCATCAAAAATTGCAACACCCATCTCCATACCTGCATAGGCGTTTGCAATCCCCATGCCACGTGTGTCATGCAGGTGCAAAGATAATTGCAGGTCAGGATACTTGTCACGCACGGCACCGACGACCTTACGAATCGATCCTGGTGTCGCCCAGGCCATGGTGTCCGCCAACGACAAGACTTCGAGCTTGAACTTATGTTCATCCGCTAAATCATGGAAGGTCTGAATCATATCCAATATGCGCGATACTGGAATATCGCCTTCAAAGTTGCAACCAAACACAGCCATGATGCTAGCTCTGTTGATAGGCACGTTGTAGTGATTGAACATTCCGATCATCGAACGAACAGCATCGACGTTTTGCGCGAGTGTGCGCTTCTGGTTACGGAGCAGAAATTTTTCTGACGCCGTCAGCGACAGCGAACCACGGATATCAAGTTTTTGCGTCGCAATCGCGCGCTCAAGACCCTTGTCATTGAGCCACAAGCCTGTGTACCGCACACCAGGCTTACGCTTAAAGCCCGCGACGATCTCTGGCGCATCAGCCATCTGCGGTACGGCAGCCGGGCTCACGAACGATGTCACCTGAATCTGCTCAAGCCCAGTTTCAGACAGACTATCGATCAATTCAATTTTGCGCGAAGTGGGGATCGGACCTTTCTCAATCTGCATCCCTTCGCGAGGGCCTTCTTCAAGGATACGTACGCGCTTTGGCAAGTCTGACATGTCTGCTCCTATTTATGAGTATGTGTCGTGGCGACGACTTGAAATTTCAATTCATTGGATTCAGAGTAATGCCAGCGCCAAGATGATGTCAACGCAGGCCGCTCACACTTCCAATATGTGTATCAAACAGGGCTTAGCCACCCGCCGAGCCTTGGTAGTGCCTGATTGACAACCGGTACGCTTAGACCTAGGATTGCCCACAAGAAAAAGAAGTAGCTCATGGACCGACATCGAATAGAGCTAACTACAAATTAGGGGACAAACATGCAGGGCATCTCACAATGAACGCCGAGAGAACGGGCGGGCTTTTCTGGCTCCTCTTTGGTTGCGCCGCAATATACGGCGGACTTGACCTCGAACTCGGCACAATGCAAGAGCCTGGCTCGGGCTTTCTAACCTTCGTGGCAGGATCCTTCGTCGCCTGCATGGCCTTGCTTATCATTATTCAGTCCTACCGCGCAGATGCGGATGTCTCGGTTCGTGTCGCCGATTTGTGGAAGGGGGTGAAATGGAAGCGTGCGGTCGCCATCACTGTCCTAATCGCCATATTCATCGTCTCTTTTGAAACGCTTGGATTTTTTGTCTGCAGCCTCGCTCTACTCATTGTCATCATGCGATGGCTTGAAGGGCTGAGCTGGAAACTATGCCTGCTCGTACCGTCGATTGCGATTGGAACCACCTACGTGGTCTTTAAATATTTTATGAATATCTCGCTGCCCGCGGGAATTTTCGGTTTCTGACGAGAGACGCACATGGATTTCGCAGACAACCTCCTCACTGGCCTCTCGGTCGCTTTTCAGCCGCACAACCTGCTGTTCTGTTTTATCGGCGTACTGATCGGCACATTAATTGGCGTACTCCCCGGTCTAGGCCCTGTCGGTGCAATGTCGATTCTTTTACCAGTGACCTTTGGCATCTCGCCAGTCACCGCAATCATCATGCTCTCTGGCATCTACTATGGTGCCCAATATGGAGGATCTACAACCTCCATCCTTGTGGGAATACCCGGGGAAGCAGCCTCGGTCGTCACAATGCTTGACGGCCATCAGATGGCACTTAAGGGTCGGGCAGGACCTGCACTTGGCATTGCCGCCTTCGGCTCCTTTATTGCTGGAACACTCGGCATCATCGGCTTGATGCTGCTTGCACCACCCTTGGCAGCAATCGCACTTAAGTTTGGCCCGCCAGAATATTTTGCCCTCATGATTATGGGACTGATCATTCTGACGTATCTCGCCCAAAAGTCGATGGTCAAGTCATTGATGATGGCAGGTGTCGGAATACTGATCGGAATGGTTGGCCTTGACACGATGACGGGCATGCCTCGATTCACCTTCGACATCCCTGATCTCATTGACGGAATTGGTATTGCACCACTCGCAATGGGATTGTTTGGGGTCTCCGAAATATTGCTCAATGTCGAACAAACCATCAAGCAAAGCGTCGTGGTCAAGCAAGTCAAGAATCTTTTCCCGAGCAAACAAGATTGGAAAGATTCCGCAATGCCGATCGCGCGAGGCTCTGTTGCAGGATTTTTCTTGGGGATTTTGCCGGGTGGCGGTGCCGTACTCGCCTCTTTCATCTCTTACGGTGTTGAAAAGCGTCTATCCAAACACCCAGAAACGTTTGGTCACGGAGCGATAGAGGGTGTGGCAGGTCCGGAGTCAGCCAATAATGCAGCCGCACAAGCTGCTTTTATTCCGCTACTGACGCTTGGAATTCCTGCCAATGCTGTGATGGGAATTTTGCTTGGCGCACTGCTCATCCATGGCATTACGCCTGGACCAATGATGATTGAGAAAAATCCCGAACTGTTCTGGGGTACGGTGACGAGCATGTATGTGGGCAACATCATGTTGCTCGTCCTTAATCTTCCCTTGATTGGCCTTTGGGTGCGTTTACTGAAAGTTCAATACGCCGTCCTATTCCCGCTTATCCTTTTCATCGCTTTGATTGGCGCCTACGTCATTAATGGCAGTGAAATGGACTTATACCTGATGCTCTTTTTTGGCGTAATTGGCTATTTGATGCGAAAGTTTGACTATGAGCCTGCGCCACTGATTCTTGCCTTTGTGCTGACAAACATTCTCGAAGATTCATTACGCCAATCACTCATCATTTCTGGCGGAAGCATGTCGATATTTGTCACTCGGCCCATTGCTGCCGGATTTTTATTCGTTTCTCTCGTTCTCCTTATTACTGCCGTCATGCCCAGCATACGGAAGAAGCGCAACGCCCTCGTAGCAAATGCAGACGAAAACGCCTAATACTCAACTCTCATTTTTTAAGTGAGCGCACTCATGAAAATCAAAACTCTTTTACAACTAGCATCTGTCACTGGAGCGCTCTTAGGCTCTCTGACGCTTCCCGTTGCGGCGCAAGCACAATACCCCGATAAACCGATCACGCTATACGTCGCTTTCGCGGCAGGTGCGACCACCGATGTAACTGCTCGCGCGCTCGCACAAGGCGCTGAAAAAATATTAGGCGTGCCAATTACAGTTGAAAATAAGGGTGGTGGTGGAGCCACTGTCGCCAACGGCCTACTCGCAAGCAAAAAGCCTGATGGCTATTCGTTGTTGGTCACCTCAACGGGGTCGATCACTGTGCGCCCTCTTCTGATGAAGCTGGCTTACACACCGAAAGACTTCCGTGTGCTCATGCAATATACCTTTTACATTGGTGGACTTGTTGTCCCGGCTGACTCCCCCTGGAAAACGGTCGATGATTTCGTCGCCCATGCGAAAAAGAATCCGGGTATGACTTACGCATCGAGTGGCCCAAACACGCAACAGCAAATCGGTGTCGAATCCTTCGCACGCTGCAAAGGTTTGACGTTTAAGCATGTGCCGACGAAAGGCGGATCAAGTGCAAATACAGCACTAATGGGCAAGCACGTTGATTTCGTTGCAGGATCAGGTTCCCACATACCGCTTGTTGAACAGGGCGTGTTTAGGGAGCTAGTGACTTTTCACGTCGATGCACGTGACCCCAAGCGACCAGACATTCCTGTGATGAAAGATATTGGCTGCCCACCAACAAATCCACCAAATGGAATGATTGTGGTCGCTCCCGCGGGCTTACCCGATCCGATCGCTGCAAAGCTAACGGCAGCCTTCAAGCAGATTTCCGAAACACCAGAATTTAAGAAATTGCTCGATAAATACAACCTCGACTATGCCTATGAAGACGGCAAGTCTGTGCAGGATAAATTTCCAGCTGAAATTGAGTGGTACAAAAAATACTTTACCGACGCTGGCGTGACACTTAGATAATCGACAACAGGATCAGAACATGAAGCAAATTAATCCCCAACATATCACTTGGGATGCGGCTGCAGACCTCGTGGTCGTCGGCTTTGGTGGCGCGGGAGCTGCAACAGCAATTACCGCAGTCGAAGCAGGCGCCTCCGTTATTCTGTTAGATAAAGCTCCCGAAGGACAAGAGGGTGGCAACACGCGTGTCGCTGCTCAAGGCTATCTCAACACATCGACACCTGAAGGTGCGGCTACGTACTTGAATGCACTCTGTGGTCCCTACACCGTCCCGCAGGACATGGTCAAAGTCTGGGCCGAAGAAATGTGCAAGAACAACGAGTGGCTGTCGTCCATAGGTGGAGACCCACAAGAGCACCAACATCAGGTCGGCATTGAGTTCCCTGACTTACCAGGTGCAGATTCCGTTCACAAGTTTCACCATGGCGATATTCTCGGATACTCAAAGACATGGGAAATGTTGGCTGAGGCCGTTCGCGTACGCCCTATCGAAGTTAAGTACGAATGCCCCGCTACACGTTTGATTCAAGATCCTCTGACCCAAGAAGTGATTGGTGTTGTGGCGAATCACAAAGGTAAGTCAATCAATATCAAAGCACGTAAAGGGGTCGTTCTTACGTGTGGTGGCTTCGAAAATAATCAAGAGATGATCCGCAATTACCTGACCGGAGTACCTTATTGCTACACCTCAGGAAGTCCATTCAATGAGGGGGATGGTGTGCGGATGGCGATGGAACTTGGTGCTGATCTTTGGCACATGAATAACTTCGCTGGACCATCCATGGCACTTAAGGTGCCTGACTATCCCACAACATTTTCCATGATGGCCTTGCACTTTTCGCATGAGCCAGCAGGTGGCATGGTTGTGGTCGGACCCGATGGCAAACGCTTTACAGATGAAAAGTACAAAACAAGACACGGCAAGGTTGAGCACCATGGCAAGTGGTATGCGCTGCGCACACCCTGCCCGATGTACATGATCTTTGACCAAGCCATGATGAATGACGGTCCGATCTACGACGGGAAGCCAACGCATGGCTGGACCCAAATCATGAGCGGATATACGTGGAGCAAAGACAATAAGGCGGAGTTGGCAAAAGGCTGGATCAAAACCGCGCCCACATTGTCTGCACTGACAAAGCTGCTCGACCTGCCTGAAGGCAGTCTGGATGAAACAGCCGCACGCTGGAACAGTCAGGTCGCGGCAGGCTCGGACGCAGACTTCGGTCGTACCAAGATGTTCCAGCCGTTTGGCACCGGTCCCTTCTATGCAGTCGAACTATCTCCATCGATGCTCAACACACAGGGCGGCCCACGCCGCAATGCCCGTGCTGAAATCGTTCGCCCAGATGGTAGTCCGATTCCGCGCTTGTATAGCGCAGGCGAACTGGGCTCAATTTTCAGCTACCTCTATCAAGGCACTGGCAACATCGGTGAGTGTTTTGCTTTTGGACGCATTGCTGCCCGTAGCGCAGTCGCCCAGAAGGCGTGGGGCTAACTCCCGCGCCTCGGGCAACGTGCAACACCTACGTTGATAATGGGGTGTACTTCCCGCTTAATTGCGGAGTGTGCACCCCAGGCAACTTAGCCTCTTGTCTTTCAAGACGAGTCTGACGAGCCCACGTACGTTTTAGATCGTCTCGCACATTAATTGTTAGCCGTCCCAAGCCCTCTGTCTCTAGCTCAATCACATCTCCATCCATGAACGGATTGAGACCACGGTGATTCGTGCCGGTCGCCACAAGGTCGCCTGGCTCGAGCGTGTGAATAGAGCTAATCCATTCAATACAACGCGGGATATTGTGCGCCATATCGTCGGTATTGAAATCCTGCATGAGCTTGCCATTATTCCAAAGACGAATTTGTAACTTCTGGGGATTAGGAATCTCGTCTGCAGTGACAATATAGGGTCCGATTGGAGCAAACGTATCGCGAGACTTCATTTTGAAAAAAATGTTGCCTTCGGGGCCAAGTCCTCGTGCGGAGCCATCGATAAAGTTCACATAACCAAAAATATAGTCCATTGCATCTTTCGCCGCGACATTCGTTGCTCGCTTACCAATCACAAGCGCAATCTCTGCCTCACCTTCAAAAATCGTCGCCGGAACGTCGGGCAATACCATCGCATCGCCGGGGCCAATGATCGCTCCGGGCGCCTTTTGAAATGCATTGATCGGGGCGGGCTCAGTGCGTGTGCCGTCCTCCATGTAATTGACCGCCATGCAATCAATGTGACCGGGTTTAGGCAGCGGCGGCCTAATTCGAACGGAGGTCACTGGCACACCCGTTGCGCCGCGAACAAACGCCTCGATCTTGGGACGGTACTGGTCAAACTGCGCAATTAGGCCGTTAATGAGGTCATGAGGCCCCAAATGGGGAATGTCTGCGACGATCGTAGAAACATCAACCACGTGATCGCCTTTCAAAATGCCAAGCTTAAAGTCATCAAAAAACAGTATTTTCATTTTTGAGTCTCCACCAAAAAGATTTTTTGTCTTGTCGCACACTCACCTTAGCACCGCGGCATGAAGGTGGCGCCGTCCAATCCAGTTAAGTCCATATTTTGAAAACCTCCATCTATTTCCCCTACCCCTTTGAAATAGGGTGATTCGAGAGAACCTTTATGCTAGGATAAATTCCAACAAAGCGCCGTTAAATTAAAAAGAACAATAGGCGTTCATGGCTAACAATCAAACAAGGTTAGTCAGCACAGGATTCTGGGGAGAGACACAGTGGATTTTGGATATACCAAAGAGCAAGTAGCTCTACGCAAAGAGGTTCTCGATTTCATTCGCACGCATTTAACCGCCGAAGTCTACGCGGAGCTCGATGCCGATGAAGAAGCTCTTGAGAACGGCAAGAGCGAGCGCCATCCAGGTAAAAAAGGACCGCTCGTTAGTGCCGTGTTTAAAAAAATCGGCGAACGGGGCTGGCTCGGTTATAGCTACCCAAAAGAATATGGCGGCGGCGGCGGTGATCGCGTGGGCCAAAACATCATCGAAGAAGAATTTCAGCGGGCGGGCATTCAAGTCGGCTTAGCCGGGAGCGGTGCGCCTGCGATCATGGCGGCTGGCACAGAGGAACAAAAGCGTCACTATCTGCCAAAGCTGATCGCGATGGAGTACACCTTTGCCTTAGGTTTTACAGAGCCTCATGCGGGCGCTGATCTCGCTGCGCTGCGATGCCGAGCCATACGCGATGGAGACCACTTCGTCATCAACGGCCAAAAGATGTACACCACTGCAGCGCATACAGCGACGCATATGTACTTGATGGCGCGTACGGATCCTGAGGCTGCGCGACATGACGGTATTTCAATTTTTCTGTTCCCAATGGACACGCCAGGATTAACGGTGCGCCCACTCTGGACGATACAAAACAACCCGCGTGCACCGCGCGGCACCACATACGGTGATGCACGTAGTAATGAGGTGTTTTTTGAGAACGTCCGCATACATGAATCTTGCTTGCTTGGCCGTGAGAATCAAGGCTGGCGCGTAGGCTCAATGGGACTCAATCTTGATCGCGTAGGCGCTTCTCGCTACCTGCGCTCCGTGCGTCGCGACGAAGACATTGTGAACTGGATCAAAGCCAATTCGTTTGGCGATTATTCACCGGCAAAGAATCCGGCAATTCGTGACAAGGTCGCAGAGCTGTGGATCGAAGGACAGATATGTCGTCTGATGACCATGCGCAGCATGTCAATCGTCGAGCATGGTGGCAACTTTACTTATGAAGGCTCTGCTGAAAAAGTATGGTCGCCAGAGCACGGTGTACGAACCACCGAAGCGATTACACAAATGCTGGGACCCTACGCGACACTTCTTAATGGATCACCGCACGCCGTTGAGAAAGGCGTGTTCGCTCACAACACTATGGGCGCATTTCAGTCAGGCATTAATCATGGCAGCGTCCAGATTATGCGAGATCAGGTGGCAAAGCGGGGCCTCGAGTTGCCCTCCTCACGTCGCGCAAAATCAAAATAGCACCAGTTACAGGAAAGAATCATGGACGTATTGCTAACTGAAGAAGAACAGATGGTCGCCAGCAGCGCCAGAGAATTTCTCAATGGAGAATGCTCAACTGCGCTTGTGCGGAAAATGGAGCTCGATCCACTTGGCTATCCACCCGAGTTGTGGGCGAAGTGTGCAGAAATGGGCTGGCCTGGAATGTGCCTGCCTGAGGAATATGGCGGACAAGCACTTCCTCTCGCGTATCTAGGCCTGGTGTTGCAAGAGGTGGGGCGTGCTGTTGCACCGATTCCTTTGCACAGCACCGCGGTTACCGCGATTACGCTTTCGCGTCACGCACCCAAAGCGATTTGCGAACAGATTCTACCCGGCGTGTGTGAAGGTAAAACGATTTTGACTTGGGCATTTTCTGAAGAAGATCCACGCTTCGTGCCAGAGTCCATCAAGATGTCCGCCACTATGGATGGCGAGCACTTTGTTTTGAGCGGACGAAAACTATTCGTCGACAATTTCTTAGCATCAAGTCATTGTCTAGTCGCTTGCAGGACCGCTGCGCAAACATCGGCGAACGAGGGCATTTCACTATTTTTGGTCGACACCAAGATGGCCGGGATCTCTTCCAACCCATTGCGCACGCTCGCTAAAGATCAACAGTGTGAAGTGGTCTTCGATAGCGTTCGCGTTCCGAAGGCCGCACTGATTGGGCAGTTACACCACGGCTGGTCCGCGATGGAAAGTTTGCTTGATTTAGCCACTGTATTGCTTTGTACCCAAATGCTCGGTGCCACACGCATGGATGCTGAAATGGCAATTGATCATGCAAAATTCCGAGAAGCATTTGGTCAGCCTATTGGTGCATTTCAATCTATCCAGCATATGTGTGCCGACATGATCATTTGGATCGATGGTGGCGAATTACTGGCTTACGAAGCCCTGTGGAAGATGGACAACGGCCTGCCTGCGCAGGTCGAAGTGTCGCAGGCCAAGGCATTTTGTAACGAGAAATGCCCAGCCGTTGCCCGCAATTCTCAGTCGATTCATGGTGGCATCGGCTTCATGATGGAATTTGATCTGCACCTCTGGTTACGGCGAATCACTGCCTGGTCCATGCGTCTGGGCACGACCTTCGAACACCGTGAACGTATCGCGCACGCACTACTTGATAGCCCTGGTAACGTCGTATTGGGCGGACCCGTTCCCCCGGTTGCCGCTTAAACATCTTTGTCTGGAGTATCTGATATGAAATGCCCCGTGTGTTCTAAAAATATTGATATCGAAGGCGCTGATTCGAAAACCGGAGAAACAGCCTTCGGTGCAAAGGAAATTGATCCATCAAAAGGGACTCGGCAGTTTCACGATGGCGAATGGTATTTCCTGTGCTCTCTGGGGTGTCGCACAAAATTCACAATAAGCCCCCAGAGATATCTTGCTGGAAAACCTTAACTAGAGAGGTTCAGTATGTCTGCGTTTTCCGAGTCACTCAAAAAATATATCGGCATGAAGTCCGAAACCGAGATCGCCTGCGATCCGGTCGAGCAAGGCGCTGTGCGTCGTTATGCGCAAGCGATCATGTACGAGGATCCAATCTTTGCGAAGCCCTGTCCAAACAATGAACGGTACGGTGGCCCTGTGGCCCCGCCGTTATTTCCAACCCATTTGTTCCGTCGTCCGTTATTAACTGAAGATCCCATTCAAGCAAATGCGCGCAATCCAGACTTCGATGGCATCGTCGCAGCCACGAGCTCACAAGGCTTGCCAAATATTGAACCGCTCAATGGCTACGCCCTGCTCAATGGTGGGTCTGAAATTGAATTTTTCCGTTATGCCTTGCGTGGAGAAACCGTGAAGTTAGTTTCTCATTACGCAGATATCGTTGAAAAAGAAACAAGCAAAGGTCCGATTGTTCTGGTCGTAACCGAATCGGAATATCGCACAAGCGCTGGCGAACTACTTATTCGCACACGCCGCACACAGATTCGGAGGAAATAAAATGGCGCTTGGTAAAACACCTTACTTTGAAGATGTTGCGGTTGGCCTAGAGCTACCGGGTCTAGAAAAAGGTCCACTGACCACAGCCCACTTAATGCGCTGGTCTGCTGCAATGGAAAACTGGCACAAGATTCACTATGACAAACCATTTGCGATGGAGCACGACAAGTTACCGGGTTTGCTGATCAATGGCTCACTTAAGCAGCAGTTTGTGATGCAACTACTCGCAGACTGGGCTGGTCCGCAAGGTTGGGCCTGGAAGGCAAGTTTCCAGTTTCGAGCGATGAACCTTGTCGAGGAAACAGTGCGGGTCTGGGGGCGTGTCACGGGAAAACGTGAAACATCCGATTTCGGACTAATTGATATCGAACTAGGCATCATTAATGATGCGGGTAAAGAGTCAACGCCAGGCACAGCAACAGTTGCTCTGCCCTACAAAAATGGCAAGCCCGTTCCTTATCCTTTTGTTCCTCCAAAGTCTTAAAAAAAGAACCAAGTGAACATACCAGCGACTTCCGAGCAAAAGATCCATGGAGCCCTACACGGCGTACGCGTACTAGATCTTAGCCAAGGAATTGCTGGACCATTTGCGGCCCGCCTACTCGGCGACCATGATGCCGACGTTATTAAAATCGAGCCTCCTATCCATGGGGATACAGGTAGAAGACTTGCACCGCTCAAAGCCGATGCTCCGGAGCCCGAGCAAAGTCTGCTTTTCCAATATTTGAATTGGAACAAACGTAGTGTTGCCTTAGACCTCACCACCGCCTTTGGTCAACGCAATCTGCGAGCGCTCATTGAGCGCAGTGACATATTGATCGAAAGTTTTCGACCAGGAACTCTTGAGGCCTGGGGCATAAGTGTCGACACCATGCTCGAGTGGAATCCACGCCTGGTTGTGACATCTATTACCAACTACGGTCAGACGGGTCCTTACGCTCAGTATGAAGCAAGTGATCTAACGCTGCAGGCAATGAGCGGGATTATGGCTATTAGCGGTCAGGTAGATCGCGAGCCTTTGAAGCACGGGCTTTCTCAGTCCTACTATTGCGCAGGCCTAACGGGCGCTTATGCGTCGATCATGGCATATACAGCTGCCCAGCAAGATCAGTTTGGAGAGCATGTGGATGTCTCTATTCACGAATGCCTAGCCTCCGAGCTGGTTTTAAACGAGTCCTACTATGCATTTCTCGGCGCAATTCAAGGGCGCCGAGCAATTGTGCAAGATCCCTTCGCAGGCGAGCCGATCGAGACGCGCAAGGGATACGTTGCCTTTCAAGTTGGAGGAGGTGCGCCATTTGAAACGTTTGCTGAGCTATTCGATCGGCCAGAGTTTTTAGAGAAGCGGTTTACGAGTCCGCCCGAGCGAGAAAAACGCGTGCCCGAGGTCCGGGCACTCTTGGAGGAGTGCGTTGCGCAACGAGACGCAAAAGAGGTGTTTCTAGCAGGTGCAAAAAAAAGATTACTGCTCGGGGTTGTGCAAGGCGCAAGCGACCTGCTGAGTTGTGAACACTTGGAAGACCGCAAGGCCTTTGCGAATGTTTCCCACCCCGACACCCAGACTGATCTGCGCCTGCCCGCGGAGCTTGCCAAGCTATCCCTCACCCCTACGGGACTCAGACGACGCGCGCCTAAACTTGACGAACATCGAGATGAGATTCTCGTTGAGCTCGTGGGGATCAACGCAAGCGAGGCGCACGCATGACTAACGGAACGCCTACCCTGCCACTCATCGGCATGCGCGTGCTAGACCTTTCGTATGTCTTTGCTGTTCCATATATGGCAGGGCTTTTAAGTGATCTTGGCGCAGAGGTCATCAAGATTGAAGCCCCCCACAAACTCGATCAGACCCGCGGCCGGGCGTTCGGCCCTTATCTTGATAACGATCCTGCGCTAGACCCATGGAATCGTTCTGGAATTTTTTATGTCGTGAACCGTGGTAAGCGATCGCTCGCTATGGACATGAGCACACCTGAGGGTCAGAGCATTTTTAAGGAGCTCGTCGCCAAAAGCGATATTGTTCTAGATAACTACACTCCTCGCGTCTTGCGCAAGTGGGGTCTTAATTATGATGAGCTCAAAAAAATTAAACCGTCACTCATCATGCTTTCAAATACTGGTTACGGCTCGACCGGACCATGGTCTGCGTTCCCTAGTCAAGGGACAACACTCGAAGCGACGATGGGTATCACCTACTACACAGGCTACAGAGGTGATAAGCCATGGAAGGTCGGCCAGTCTTATCCTGACTTCATTGCATGCTGGGCCGGATTAAATGGATTATGGGCCGCTATTAGTCATTTGAAAAAAACGGGTGAAGGACAATGGATCGATGTAGGAATGTATCAATTGGGTGTGGCCATGATGCCAGAGCCATTCATTCAATACCAACTGGATGGAACAGAACCCGAACGTATAGGTAACGAGCACGCCGAACACGTACCCAGCAACCTGTACAAGGCAAAGGGCGCTGATCAATGGATAGCACTAACCGTTGAAACAGACGCACAATGGCAAGCATTGGCATCTTTCATGCAAGATCAGGATCTCGCGAGCAATGCTGCCTACGCTACCGCCACCGGACGACGCGAACACCGCGCCTTCATTAACCAAAAAATAAGTGACTGGACCCTGCTGCAAGATGCACGGTCACTTACGCAGGCACTGCAGGATCTTGGCATCGCTGCGGGATTTATATGCAACAGCCGTGATCTGCTATCTGATCCCCATTTAATGGAACGGGGCTTCTACGAAAAAGTTCAGCACCACGATCCAGTCGGTGACCGTCCAATCATAGGGCGTCCCTATCGTCTACGCTTCCGAGACGCAAAAATAAAAAAAGGTGGTCCGCGTTTTGGCGAGGACAACACTGCAATCTTGCGCGACATCGTTGGCATGTCAGCTGATCAAATTGAATCTGCGAGAACAAACGGCATCATTAGCGACAGTCCAACAAACCCTGGCATCTCGGGCACAATGAATACCGATATGATGCTTGAGCTCGGAACACTGTCTGGTGTAGACAAAAACTATAAAGACTATTTCTCTTTTAAAAAGGAGAACATATGAGCAATTACAAACGTATCGTTATACGCGCCTTGTCAATGATTAGTTTGGCTCTTGTAGGCGTCACAACAAGCGCACAGCCTTATCCTAATCGTCCTATTACCTTTGTAGTGCCGTATGCGCCAGGAGGATCTACGGATCCGGTAGCTCGCCAGTATGCAATGCAATTACAAAAAGTGCTGGGTGTTGAGGTCAATATCGAAAACAAGCCGGGTGGATCTGGCACGATCGGAACCGGGATGGTGGTGCGCGCTAAGCCGGATGGCTATACGCTTGGCCTGGCAACGAACAGTATTCTTGCCTACCAGCCTTTGGTAAATACAAGTTTGGCATTTAAGAGCCCAGACCAGTACCAGCCGATCGTCAAACTTGGCGAAATGCCCGTCATCCTAGTCGTACGTGCGGATGCACCATGGCAAACGTTCGCAGAGTTTGTACAGCACGTGAAAGACAATCCAGGGAAAGTGCGTGCCTCAGTCTCTGGACTGAGAACTGTTCCAGACTTATTAGCGCAAGAGTTCAATAAGATCGCAGGGACAAGGCTTCGCACTGTTCCGTTTACCGGCGGGAGCGGCGAAGCGCTGGTGGCGCTCTTAGGTAATCGCGTCGAAGCGACATTATTTACTGGTGCTGTTGGGATACCGAGTCATGTGCAAGCGGGCAAAGTTCGCGTGCTAGCTGCGTTCAAGAAAGGTGTTTACGATCCTGTACCGCAGGCGCAGTCATCCATTGACGCCGGATACAACACAACCTTGGCGGCGTCTTTTTATGTGATTGCCCCAAAGGGTCTTGCACCAGAAGTGTTAGACAAACTAACCAAAGCTTCAATGAATATCGTTCAGAGCCCGGAGTTCATACAATTTTCGAAGGAGGGCTATGCCCTTGACCCAAAAGGTCCGACAGCCCTGCGGGAAGAAATCATTCGAGATACCAACACTTTTTCCGAATTGCTCAAGGTGTCCGATCAAAAATGAACCGACCCTCCATAAACGAATTCTCGCGAGGCCTTAAGAGATGACAGCGGGCACTATTTCCAAGAAAAAGTCTTACATGTGGACAGGCCTTTTTGGATTACTTCTGTCTGTCGGTTATTTGCATGTATCTCTGGACTTGCCAATGGGAGCACTTGATGAGCCTGGCGCTGGCTTATTTCCGATTTTAGTTTCCGCCATCATGGCGTTTGCAAGCGCTGCGGCAATGTGGGAGGGCTATAAAGCGCCGACTACTGAAGCGATCGAGATCCCAACCGGCAGCGACAGCGCGCGTCTATTGAAATTAGTCCTACTGCTGTCAGCTTATTTTGTTGCAATCCCATGGCTCGGCTATTCGGTGAGTAGTTTGATTTTTTGTATCCTTTTAATTCGCTTACTGTCAGACACCAACTGGGTGCGGTCCATTCTCTACTCGATCATCATGACGGCTGCCGTCTATATCGTGTTCATCTATTTTTTGAAAGTGCCGATGCCAAGCATGGCCTTGCAATTCTAAAAAGGAATCACCGCTATGGATGCGATTAATGGATTTCTATACGGCCTTGGCGTTGCGCTGACCTTCAACAATTTGCTTGCAGCACTGGCAGGCGCCCTGGCGGGAACACTGATCGGCGTTTTACCAGGCCTTGGTCCAACGGCTGGCATTGCGATGATTTTGCCGCTGAGCTATTCACTCGATCCAACAAGCGGTCTCATCATGATGGCCGGTATGTTTTATGGCGCGATGTATGGAGGATCGACCACAGCGATTTTGGTCAATATGCCTGGAGAGTCCGCCTCTGTCATTACCTGTCTAGATGGCTATAAGCTCACAAAAAAAGGTCGGGCCGGTGCTGTGCTGACCATCGTTGCAGCAGGCTCCTTTGTTGGCGGCGTACTTTCAGTGGTGGGTGTCATGTTATTCGCGCCTGCGCTGGCACAGCTCGGTCTACTTTTTGGTCCGGCTGAATTCTTTGCACTGACTGCGGGTGGGCTGTTGTTGTTTTCGAGAATTTCTGGCGGCTCTCTTGCGGCAGGTATCTTTCCAATGGCGATCGGGTTGATGCTAAGCACAGTTGGGCAAGAGCTTGTTACGGGTCAAGATAGATTTACTTTCGGGATCAGCGACCTCACTCTGGGTGTTGAGCTTGTGGCGCTTGTTGTGGGGCTCTACGGCATTACCGAAATCATGTCGGTCGTTGCAGGTCTACAAAAGCAGGTCAAGCCGTTGCCTGTTCGCCTACGTGATATGTTTCCCACCAAGGAAGAATGGAAGCGCTCCGCTGCACCTTACGGGCGCGGAACGCTGTTAGGGTTTGTTTTTGGACTGCTGCCGGGCCCCTCGGCCACGATGGCGAGCTTCGCATCCTACCGACTAGAAAAGGGGGTATCGAAGCACAAGGACGAACTTGGCGAAGGCGCCATCGAGGGGGTCGCGGGCCCGGAGACTGCAAACAACGCCGCCGCGACATCATCAATGGTCCCTTTGCTGGCGCTCGGCATCCCGTTCGGGTCTGTTACGGCCCTAATGCTTGCTGCGATGATGGTGCATGGCGTTCAACCTGGTCCCATGATGATCACTCAGCATCCAGAGGTATTTTGGGGCGTGATCGCATCCATGCTTATCGGCAATGCAATGCTATTAATTTTGAATGTGCCACTCATTAGTCTGTGGGTAAGTTTGTTGCGCGTACCTAATCACATCTTCCTGCCCATCATCCTGATGGTCGCAACAATTGGTTGCTACAGCGTACGCAACAGCATGGTCGATGTGTACATGCTGCTCTTGGTGGCATTTGTCGGATATGGGCTCACCAAGTTGAATTTTCAACTTGCGCCAATGGTAGTCGGTGTCGTTCTAGGGCCACTGATAGAAAAACACATGCGCGAGGGTCTCTTCATGAGTCTTGGCGACATCTCGGTTTTCTACACGAGTCCCTTGGCTGTGGGAATTTGGGCACTCGTGATCCTAGTCTTACTGCTCGAGCCTATCCAACACTTACTCGCCAGGATGTTTGGAATAAAGTTCAAGAAAATTATTCCAGAAAGCTCCGAGTAGCGTCAGATTAAGCACCCGGCGCAGATGCGACCTTCACCCAGCCAGGGTCAAGTCCAACTGCGCCCGAGTCTGCGAGCTCGGTAATTTTCTCTTCAGAATATCCACATTCCGCCAAAATCTCGGCAGTATGTTGGCCTAATCTTGGCGGAGGCATGCGAATCGCGCCTGGCGAATCGCTGAACTTGATCGGCAGCCCAGCCATCGACATCATCCCTAGGCCGTCCAGACTCATTTCTTGCACCATATCGCGTGCATGCACTTGAGGCTGCTGAACTACTTTATCAATCGTGTTAACCGGAGAGCACGGCACTTCGTTTTCAATCAGCCGCTTTTCCCAATACGCTAGAGGCTGCGTAATAATGATCGCACCAATTAACTGAATCATTAATGCACGATTGTCGGATCGCATTTGTGGATTGATAAAACGGGGATCCTCTAACCACTCTGGCTTTTCTAATGCAGCACAGAGTCCCTTCCACATACGCTGATTGAACGCAGAAATAACGATCCATTGATCACTTGCTTGATAAGCGCGATAAGTTGGACTTGTCAGTGCACCACTACCGCTTGGACCAGGCACTTCCCCGCTGGAAAAGTACCGAGTAAAAAATTGGGCCAGCATTGCCATGTGACCTTCCAGCAACGACGTATCCACACGCTGCCCACGGCCGGTACGATGTCGCGTCTCGAGAGCCATCATCACTCCCATCGCACCAAACATTCCAGCTCCTACATCCGCGACGGACATACCCATTTTGGCGGGACTACCTTCTGGATCACCGGTGATGCTCATCGAACCTGCATACGCCTGCATGAAAAGATCGTTCGCTGGCTCTTTACTCAACGGGCCAGTTGCACCGAAACCACTGATGGCGCAATAGACGAGACGAGGATTCACTTTCGCCAGCGAGTCATAGTCAAGACCAAGACGCTCTAGCGCACCGACACGATAGTTGTGCACCAAGACATCGGCTTGTTCGATTAGCTCACGAGCAATCTTGACACCTTCAGGGGTCTTCAGGTCGATCGCCATACCGCGCTTATTACGGTTGGCGGCGGCATAGTAATAGCTCATCGAGTCATGAAAAAACGGTGACCATGCTCGACTATCATCACCAACCTCAGTGCGCTCGATTTTGATCACGTCCGCGCCATAGTCACCCAACAACATACCGCAGAACGGTCCAGCCATTGCTACGCTGATCTCTACAACTTTAATTCCTGCAAGCGGTGCTGTCATGAGTGCCTCGTCACAACTAATCTTTATAAATCATTCTTGTAGCGCTCAAGCATTTCAGCCTGCGTTTCTGGCGGGCCAGACATTCCGGTCTGCTCGCTAATCATCTCTCCCATTGTCGGCAGCTTGGCTCGATCAATTTGCTTTGATGTGTCCCACAGCTTTGAACGCATAAAGGCCTTCGCGCAATGCAGATAGGCCTGTGTCACATCCACCTGAATCACGAGCTTCGGGGGCTTTAGCTCAGACGTACAAAGCTTCAGTAGATCTGTCGCAGTCGTCAACGTCGCATGACCATTTACACGCAATGTCTCATCAACGCCTGGGATGATGAATAGCATCCCAATACGTCCAGTATGGATAATGTTTTCTAAGGTATCTAAGCGGTTATTGCCCGGTGAGTCCGGGATCAACAGTTGGCCTGCCTCAGTGACCTTTACAAAGCCGGGCGCGCCCCCTCGGGGCGAAGCGTCTAAAGCGTCGTCTGCGCCCTGGCTCCCCAGCACAACAAAAGGCGAGAGCGCAATAAACTGGCGACAGTGCTTATCTAGCTCTGGCAATTGCTTTTTTACTGCGCGCTCTTTTGGCGAAGCGTATAGGGCGCGCAGTTGCTCGATCGAATCAATCAACATCGTGCTTAATTCATCGACACGACAATTTTGCCGAAGTGTTGATTACCACGCATTTTTGCAAATGCATCTGCAATCTTGTCAAAGCGATATGTGCTGTCAATCGGCAAGGCCAGTTTTCCCGACTCGATGTGGGGCCACAGGTCACCCATCGCACGCGACGCGATTTCACGCACCTCTTCAATGCTGCGGGTACGGAACGTGACACCGGTGTACTTAATGCGCTTGGCCGCATGCAAATCAAAATCAAATTCTGCGAATCTTCCTGCGAGGCGCCCCACGTTCACAATGCGACCCAGGACAGCACATGCTTCGAGATTCGGTGTGCCAAACTTGCCGGACAGCTGATCAATAATCAGGTCGACACCTTTGCCACCGTTTGCCTCCGTCGCAAGAGCAGGCCATTTCGGATCACTATTGTCGATGGCGAAGTCAGCGCCGTAATTCTTTAATTGCGCGAGTCGACCAGGGTTGGACGACGTACCAATAACAGTTTTCGCACCCATGACTTTAGCAATCTGCATTGCCATCAATCCGACACCAGACGATGCCCCTTGAATCAACACCGTTTCGCCGGCACGCATTTCGCCTGCGGTAATTAGTGCGTTGTGCATCGTAATAATTGAAATGGGAAGTGTTGTTGCCTGCTCATAGGTCATTGAGGAAGAAGGGATGGGCATCACCCGCCCCCAGTCCGTGACGACATACTCGGCATAGCCGCGCGTCCCAGAACACATCACGCGATCACCTGGCTTGATGCCGCGCACGCGTGCGCCAACCTCTACAACCTCACCCGCCCACTCCATCCCGGGAACAGTTCCAGGTCCTCCGACGCTGCCATGTTGACCGCCGGACAACACACCCAGATCAGCACGATTCAACGCGCAAGCATGTACGCGCACAAGGACCTGATCCTCATTGGGAGTCGGCTTCGGTGCGTCACCAATCTCAAACCCTGTTTCGGTCAGCACAACTGCTTTCATAACATTTCCTTTTTTAAATTGAGCATGCGCGTGGCACCTTAGCTTATCTATATTCGAACCAAACTATCGTGTAGCCGAGGTCAGCCCGCCATCAACCACAAGAGTTTGTCCGTTAATGTATCGAGCCTCATCGCTCGCAAGGAACACAACTGCATGTGCAACGTCCCATGACTCGCCCATATAGCCTGCGGGCACTTGTTTATGCCGATGTGCAACAAATCCTTCGAAGTCACCCTTTGCATATTTTTCAGCGAGGCGCTTAACCAAGGGCGTAAACATGAGGCCTGGTGCAACGCAATTCAACCGGATACCGCGATCGGCGTAAATTACGCCAGTGGTCTGCATGAGCTGCTGTAAGGCGCCTTTGCCAGCCGAGTAACCGACTTGCGGTTTGCCGATATAACGCAGACCAGCGACGGAGGAAATGCTCACCACGGATCCATTGCCCTGTGCTTCCATAATTGGCAGCACATATTTACAAGCAAGAAAAGCACCCTTAACGTTTACGTCAAGCTGCTCATCGAACACAGCTTCAGACATTGTGACGGGATCACCAGGCTCCGAGCGACCAACGTTGTTCACCAAAATATCGATACGGCCGTATTTGGCCATACAAGCATCAACAAGTTTTTTGACATCATCTGCTTTAGTTGCGTCGGCAACCATCACGCCTGCAGAGCCGCCTTCCTGTTCAATAATTTTTTGTGTTTGTTCGGCAGCTTCTAAATTGAGATCAGATCCAAAGATTTTTGCGCCCTGACGCGCGAGTGCAACTGCAATCGCCTTTCCATTGCCCCAACCCTCACCGAGCGTGCCGCACCCGGTCACCAATGCAACTTTGCCATCTAGTCTGAACACGATGCCCCCAAATGATTATTTTTATACTGAGCATCATATTACCCGCCCGAGACCAAGCGGGCAAAAGCCTTTTGTACTACCGGGTCGGCCGCATAAAAAACGGTCGCGGTCACGCCACTACGTACGACCAGTCTGGGCGCGATCAGCCAGGTCAGGTGGGGAACATAAATAAATTTAGCTTGTCTGATCTGGTCGATCGCAATGCGTTTGTTCCAAATCCATGTTTGTTCGATCACTCCGTCGCGGATGGAGGTCCGGCTCTTAAGCATCCAAAAATAAATGAGCCCCGTTATGGCAGCGGCACACCCCCACACCAGAGCAGCAGTGTCGGTAAATTCAGACCATTGCATCTGTTGCAACGCGGGCAAGCCGGACCAAACGATTGCGGCGACGAATAGTGTCGCCACAACCTTGATCAACATTGGGAAAGCAGGCCCCTCAGCCACAAAGTCAGTGGCGATGCCACCGACACTGAATGGCGCGTCACTCATTTTGCGGGAGGGGTATTTTTCATCAAATCCCGCATCAGATTATTGACTGTATCCTGATCGTTCTGATCTTCTGATTGCTGCAAATCGTTTTCAGGCACTTCGATTCTGATTGTTTTCAGATCCACCTCAACGGGCTTATCTAAAAAGACCGTCACTGTTTGTGGAAAGAAAATCACAATCACCACGAGGGTCAATTGCAACAGCACCCAAGGGATGGAACCTAGATAGATATCCTTGGACAACACCTTTGCTGGCAGAGAGCCAGACTTGAATAAATTGTCGGCCGTGCTGCGCAAATAAAACAGAGCGAAGCCAAAGGGCGGATGCATGAAACTAGTCTGCATGTTCACGCACAACAGAACACCAAACCAAATCATGTCAATGCCGAGCTTGCTCGCCACCGGCGCCAGCATAGGCAGAATGATGAATGCGATCTCAAAGAAATCTAGAAAGAACGCAAGGAAAAACACAAAAATATTAACGACAAACAGAAAGCCAATCTGCCCGCCCGGCAAACTGGATAACAAGTGCTCAATCCATATGGCACCGTCTACGCCCTGAAAGACGAGCGAGAACACCCGCGATCCGATCAGAATGAAGACCACCATTGCAGTGATACGCATCGTGCCTGTCATGCCATCGCGCACGATTTCCCAGTTGAGCCGTCGGTGAAAAGCGGCCAGCAGTATGGCGCCAACAGCACCCATCGCACCCGCTTCAGTAGGCGTCGCAATAGCAGTGGTCATGAAAGGTAAGCCGCCCATGCTTCCCAACACTGCAAAGATCAGCATCGCCGAAGGAATGATGCCGCGTAAACATTTGCGCCAAAGGTCCCAGCCATGCAGCGTGCGAGCCTCGGGTGGCAAGCCTGGCATATGGCCTGGGCGCAATCGGGACAGCACAAAGGTATAGACTAAAAACAGAAGGATCTGAAGAATCGATGGACCCCAAGCCCCTTTGTACATATCGCCTACTGAACGACCCAGTTGATCTGCCATCACCACGAGCACCAGTGAGGGCGGTACAAGCTGTGTGATGGTTCCTGATGCCGCCAGGACGCCGGTGGCGTAGCGCATGTTGTAGCCATAGCGCATCATGACAGGCAGCGAGATCATCGCCATCGCGATGACCTGCCCAGCGACGGTACCCGTCACGGCACCCAGGATAAAACCAACGATGATCACTGAGTAACCAACACCACCTCGTATCGGACCGAACAGCTGTCCCATTGAGTCGAGCATGTCTTCGGCTAACCCACACTTCTCTAGTACTGCACCCATCAAGGTGAAAAATGGAATTGCCAACAATAGATCGTTGGACAAAATACTAAAGATATTCAGCGGCAAGTTGTACATAAAGGCCGCGGGGAACCACCCCATCTGGATCGCAATAAAGCCGCTTAACAGCCCCAACGCAGACAACGAAAACGCAACGGGAAATCCAATCAACATGATCAGAATTAACCCCAAGAACATCAGGGGCGCGAAATTTTGCATGCTCATTGAAGCGGCCTCTCGTAGGTCAGATCCATCTGATATGCACCAGTCAACCAGCCGACGCGCTTAATCATTTCAGCCACGCCTTGTAATGCCATCAACGCAAAACCCAGCGGCAACAACATCATCACAGGCCAGCGAATCAGTCCTCCAGCATTTCCGGAAATTTCACCCGAAACATACATCCCAACAAACAGCGGCCAGGAAAGGTAAGCAAACAGGATCATCGCGGGCATCAAGAAGAAAGTGAGTCCAAATAAGTCGATCCAGACGCGACTCTTACTTTTTAGCGTTCCGTAAATTACGTCGACACGCACATGCTCATTCACACGCAGGACTTGCGCCGCACCGAGCATCACGCAAGCGGCAAACAAATACCATTGGATTTCAAGCCAACCATTTGAGCTGTACGAAAACGTGTAGCGCATCACCGCGTTACCCGCGCTGATTAAGCTACAAAGCAGGACTGCCCACTTCGCGAATACCGCAAAAAAGTCGCTCACCCGATCAATCAGGCGCGCCAAAGCAAGTAACTGGGTCATCTCTATACCTCCGAGCGTTTAGCTCCGCTAGAATGACTAGGCGCGAGCTGAAAGCTAACGTCAGATCATAACGAAATGTTGACAATAAAGCCCTACTTTCAACTGGGCTTTACCGACAAACAGGCCCTTGGTTAACCCTTATATCTCGGGTCATCGCCACTTATCGTGCATCCGAGAGCCAGCGTTCTGTGAGGCGCACAAAATAACTCGCGCCCACCGGGATGATTGCATCATTGAAGTCATAGGAGGTGTTGTGTACAACACACGCGCCCTCACCATGGCCCTCTAAACGATGCTTGCCTTCGCCGTTTCCAATGAAGGCGTAACAACCGGGTTTCACCAACAACATATGCGCAAAATCTTCTCCCGCCATCACGCCAGGATACTGATCGTTGACCATATCGGGTCCCACAATTTCACGCATGATTTGTGCTGCAAAGTCGGCCTCATTCGCGTGATTCACCACGGGTGGTGATGCGCGCCTAAAAAAAATATCGGCCTCACACTCATGCGCCGATGCAGTCTGGGTAGCGAGCGTGCGCAGCCGCTCTTCTAAACGATCTAACGCCGAGACGGAGAAAGTGCGGATGGTCCCACCCACCGATGCAGAGTTGGGAATCACGTTTGGTGCAGATGAGCCTTCAAGTTGTGTCACAGCCAACAGGGCCCGCTCTGTACCAGGTATCACCTTTGCAACGAGCCCCTGAAGTGCCGTTGCCAAAGAAAGCACAGGCGTAATGGGATCGATGCCCGTATGCGGAAGCGACGCGTGCGTCCCTTGTCCTTTAATGGTGACTTTAAATGTGCTGCTCGAGGCCATCAAAGGGCCGCGATTTAAAGCAAAACCCCCAACTGAACCAATTGACCAATTATGCAAACCAAAAATTGCTTCGCACGGAAAGCGCTCAAACAAACCGTCATCGATCATTTTCTTTGCGCCGGCTTTGCCCATCTCTTCAGCTGGCTGAAAAACGAAATGCACGGTGCCATCAAAGTTACGTGTCTGCGAGAGGTGCCACGCAGCAGCGAGAAGCATCGTGGTGTGTCCGTCGTGGCCACAGGCATGCATTTTCCCATCATGGGTAGAGCGGTGCTCGAACTCATTTAACTCTTGTAGAGGCAGCGCATCCATATCGGCACGCAGTCCAATCGTGCGCTTGCTATTCCCAGCCTTCAGTACGCCCACAACGCCCGTACCCGCTATGCCGCGATGTACCTCAATGCCCCATTCTTTTAATAGACCAGCCACAATCTCAGACGTGCGATGCTCATCAAAACCGAGTTCCGGATGCGCATGGATATCACGACGAATTTTGATAAAGCGGCTGTAGTCGGCAAAGGCTTCATTGACTTTCATGATGTAGTGACCAGTAGATGCGTTAATTGAAAATTTAAAAGAGGGGCCGTGTTTACTTTTCGGCAGATTTCTTGTGGGCAGCAAGTGCCATCAGACGCCGATCCCGCCACAGGCGCCGCGCCAACAGTTTGTCTTTCGGCAGTAAGGAACGACGTTGTGCTTCAAGCTTTTGAATGACGTCCTCTGACCAGTGTTCGGTTGAGGTCTGCTCAAGAGACATCGCCTGATACATCTCATCGAATCGATGTGCGTAATCTGCGAGTCCTTCCGGCGCATTGAGGTCGATCGTCTCGAAGGGCCCCATGAACGACCAGCGCAAGCCTAGGCCTTCTTTAACGGTCACATCCAGACCCTCAGCGTCAACATATCCGTTTTCGACTAGTCGAAACGCCTCGCGTAGCAAGGCACCTTGCAAGCGATTCAATACAAAGCCTTTCAATTCCTTGTGAATCTTGACCGGCTTTTGGCCCACACCTTCCATCACGTCCCACGTCTGCTGCACGACCGATGCATCGGTCCAGGGTGCACCACATATTTCGACCACTGGGACAAGATAGGGGGGATTAACAGGATGCGCGATCAGGCAACGCGCGCGTCCAGCTAAATTTTCCGTAAACGCAGAAGCGGGAATGCTCGACGTCGAGCTTGCTAAAACGGCTGTAGGCGCGGCGAGCGCGTCCATCTTGGAGAATATTTCTTTTTTCATCTCTAGCCGTTCCGGGAGACTCTCTTGCGCGTATTGCGCACCTGCCAAAGCCTCCTCAAGCGTTGCCACGCCTTTGATTCGTGCAATCAGGCCCGCCGGATCGGTAATGAGCCCAGCGGCATGCAAATCTGCAACTTGCTTTGCAATCAATGTCTGCGCATGTGTGACCGCTGCAGGGTCGCCATCCCACATATTGACTTGATGGCCACCACGTGCAAAAACGATTGCCCACGCCTGGCCCACTAGACCCGAACCTACAATTGCAATTTTCATTTTGATTCCTTGCTAAAGCCACACCTTGCGCTGCGCTGCAGCATGAAAGGATGACGAATTAAAACAGCTTAACAAGTAACCCGATCAAGCACCAGCACGCAGCCCGCATCCAAGGGATGAGGCATCACCATCATGTCTAATCCGAAGGTGTTCTTGAGTGCCTGAGACGTCAATGCGACCTGAGGACTCCCCTGCGAGACAACACGCGTATTGCCAAGAAGTACCAAACGGTCACACCATCGTGCGCCAAGATTGATATCATGCAGTGCAACAAGCACGCCCGCCTGATAGCGGGCTGCGAAGAGGCGTAAACAGCGCATCAGTTCAATCTGGTGTCGCGCATCCAAACTGGCAGCAGGCTCATCCAGGAGAATGAAAGGCTTTTGGCCATGCGCTGCGATGGCTAACCCTTGCACCAATACGCGCGCAAGATGAGCTCGCTGCTGCTCTCCACCGGATAGCGTCAGATAGCGGCGCTCTGCCAAGCTCGTCAGATCTGTCCAGCTCAATGCTTGCGTCACCCAGCCATCGACAAGCCTGGGGCTCGCCTCTGGAAAGGGGTAGGCCCCCATTTCAGTGACTTCGGTCACCGTTAAATCAAAGCTCAAGCTTGGTTTTTGCGGCAGAACAGCTCGACAGCGCGCCTGCTCCGTCGCATCCAACCCGACCAGATCGCGGCCCGAGATCATGATCCGACCTGCAGCGGGACAAACCTCACCCGCAACGGCGTCAATCAATGTTGATTTACCCGCCCCGTTTTCACCAAGGACGCCAACAACCTCGCCTGGGGCAATGGTCAGACTAACGTCGTCGAGCACCAGACGGGCTGCCCGAGATAGCCTGATTCCTTGCAAACTTATGGTCATGCGTGCGCCATCATTCGAGAGGTGTATTTGATGCTTTGCAATTTCACGCCATTTCGGTAAAGTGGTTGCTGTAAGTCTGACGACCTATTCTGGTCGCAACAATATAAATAGCGGGAGACAAGCATGGCAACGGTAAATTTGAGTGTAAACGGCAAGTCGCACAAAGTCGAAATTGAAGACGACACCCCACTGCTATACGCATTGCGGGACAACCTTGAAATCAACGGACCTAAGTTTGGCTGCGGCCTTGGACAATGCGGGGCCTGTACGGTCGTTGTAGACGGCCAGGCCGTGCGCTCGTGCGTAACGCCCGCTACGGCTATGCAAGGTAAGAGCGTCACCACGCTCGAAGGGCTGGGCAGTGCAAAAAAACCTGGCAAATTACAACAAGCGTTTATCGATGAGCAGGCCGTGCAGTGCGGCTATTGCATCAACGGCATGATCATGACTGCCAGCGCATTTCTCGCCAATAATAAAAACCCAACGGACGCGCAAATTAATGAGGCCCTCGCGGGGAATCTGTGTCGGTGCGGTACCCATCAGCGGATTGTGGCGGCGGTAAAACGCTACCTCGCTGCTGCCTGACCCAATCCACAACCTATTCATACACAGGTGAACGCATGAACGCATTTACACGACGCGAGTTTTTAAAAGCCAGCGGTGCTGGCATGTTGGTTGTTAGTTTTTCGATGGGCGCAAATTCGGCGTCTGCAAACTACGGCTTACGCCCTCCTAAAAGTGTTGCCAAGGATGTACTCGACTCATGGCTCACGATTGATCGCGATGGCAAGATCACAGTCTTTGTCGGCAAGGTAGACCTCGGCACCGGAACAAAGACAGCGCTCTCACAAATCGCTGCCGAAGAGTTGTCCGTTCCGTTTGAACGAATTTCCATGATCATGGGCGATACCGCCACGACACCTGATCAATGGTTAACAGGCGCAGCCATTACACTACAACAAGGTGGCGGGGAGCTTCGGGTTGCTGCGGCGAATGCGCGCATGGCGTTACTGAACCGTGCCGCTGAAAAACTGCAAGTACCGGTCACTGAACTTAGCGTCAAAGACGGAGTCATTACCGCATCGTCTAAACCAGGACAGGCACTCGCCTATGGCGACATCATTGGCGACGGCTTTAAGCTTAAAGTAGACCCCAAAGCGCCAGTCAAATCGCCTAAGGAATACACCATCGTTGGGAAATCTATCCAGCGTGTCGATATTCCCGATAAGGTTTCAGGCGAACATCCTTTCGTACACGATTTCCGTTTGCCCGGGATGCTGCACGCACGCGTCATTCGTCCGCTCCAAGCAGGTGCAACCTTGGTGAGCTTTGACGACACAGACGCAAAAAAACTGAAAGGTTTTGTACAAACCGTTCGCAAAGACAACTTCCTGGCCGTCGTATGTAAAGACGAGTGGTGTGCGGTCAAAGCGGCCAAGGCAGTGAAGGCGAACTGGTCTGCAGGGCGCGAGTTGCCTCCTCAAGCAAAGATTTACGACCACTGGCGCCAACTTCCCATTGCAAAAACCGATGTGACACAAAACGTCGGAAATATTGATGCCGCGCTTTCGAGCAGTGCCAAGCGGATCAAGGCAACTTATAACTTCGCCGTACAAACGCACGCATCCGCAGGACCTTCATGCGCCGTTGCGGATTTTCGTGATGGAAAAATGACTCTGTGGTCGGCATCACAAGCAACGCACTCAATGCAAGACGAGATCGCTGTGCTGACAAAATTGCCAAAAGAGTCGATTCGTTTGATTTATCTGGATGGATCGGGTTGCTACGGACGCAACGGACACGAAGATGCCACGGCAGATGCTGCGCTCATTGCTCAGCTTATCGGCAAGCCCGTTCGCGTGCAATGGATGCGACATGATGAGACCGCCTTAGCACCGAAGAGTCCGCCTAGAACAATGGACTTCGAAGGTAGTTTTGATGCGCAAGGGAACGTAACCGGCTGGCAAAGTGATTTCTACATTGCCTTGAACCACATCGCAGCGTTTAAGCCATTGGATTTTCCATTGCTTGCCATGGCGGACACAGGTAATCCACGCCCAGGAAACTGGGTTGGCTTTTTGTTTCAGAACTCCGCCGCACCCTACGCTTTGCCAAACATTAAGGTCACGACAAAACATATCGATCAGTCGATATTCCGCGCTTCGCACTTGCGCAGCCCAGGTCGTATCGAAAACAGTTTTGCCAATGAATCCTTCATGGATGAGCTCGCGGCAGCAGCAAAAGCCGACCCGGCCGAATTCCGTCTGAAACACCTATCTGATCCTCGGGCAGTAGACGTAATCAAAGCTGTTCTAAAAGCATCGAACTGGCAAACCCGGCCTGGCCCTAACCCTGCAAGCGCCCAAGGCAACGTCGCAAAAGGTCGCGGGATTTCTTATGTGCGATATAACAATGCGATTACCTACGTGGCAACCGTCGCGGAGGTGGAAGTGAACCGCACAACGGGTCAAATCACAGTGACGAGAGTCTTTGTCGCACATGATTGCGGGCAGATCGTGAACCCTGATGGCGTCACAAACCAAATCGAAGGCGGCGTCATCCAAACTGTCAGTCGTACTTTGATGGAAGAAGTGAAATGGAATGGCAACCAGGTAACGAGTGTTGACTGGGCGAGCTACCCGATCCTGCAGTTCCCAGCGGTGCCTAAAGTGATCACCACGCTGATTGACCGACCAGGGCAACCAGTTTGGGGTGCTGGCGAACAAACGCCCACAACAGTTCCTGCGGCGATCGCTAACGCTGTCTATGACGCGATCGGAGTGAGGCTGCGCACGATTCCGTTCACGCCTGCCTCGGTGAAACTCGCCATGAGCCAAGCTCCGAAAGCTGCGTAATACCAAGGAGCGGAAAATAAATCGGCCCTCGCAAGAGGGCCGATTTGCATTGAGCGCCGCTTTTAGAAACGCTCTAAAGCTTAAGCTGCAACTGGCATCGTCTTGGCCATAGGTGCTAGCTTCTCTACGCTCGCATACCAAGCGGCGAGCTTAGGATGCGCGGCACGCCAAGGTTCATTCGCAAAGCGGAAGTCAAGATACCCAAGCGCACATGCGACGGCGATATCACCGATAGTGGCCAACTGCCCCAACGAGGCTGCTTCGGCTTCAAGGACTGCCAATGCACGAGCCACTTTGCCTTGTTGCAGTTTGATATAGCCAATCCGACCTTCGTCCTGCGGCAATGCGATTTCGCGGCGACGCGGCTGACTGGCATCCAGAATGCCATCGCCAATCGCCTGAAGACGCAGTGCCTTCCAACGGGCAGGACCAGCAGCAGGGAACAGGGGGGCTGCCGTACCAACGCTGTCGATATATTCACAAATGACTGGGCTATCAAACATTGCCACGCCATCGTCAGTAATAAGGGTTGGGATCTTGCCCAATGGGTTTGAATCCGACAAAACTGGATCGGTTGTCGAGATGGACCATTTTTCAAATTGCCCATCGATACCCCGAGCAATCGCGCATGCGATCACTTTACGAACATAGGGGCTTGCTCCAGATACCGTGATTTTCATAGACCTATCCGTTAAATAATGTGTGACGAGGAATAAGGATGCGTAGTTGTACTATAAATTACACCTACACTGTAGTAAATTTTAGAAATCCGCTGTTGGTGCATCAACGCATCATTGCCAACAAATTAACAGAGTCCGCCATGGCTAACGCTATTAATCTTCACGACTTTCGCGCAATGGCGCAACGTCGCCTTCCAAAGATTGCCTTTGACTTCATCGACGGCGGCGCCGACGATGAGACGGGCCTCGTGCGAAATCGCAATGCCTTTCAGGACTACCAATTAATCCCAAGGTACCTAGCCGACGTCACGAAGATCAACCAAACGACAACTTTGTTCGGACGCGAGTACGCGAGTCCGGTCGGCATCTCGCCCACCGGCATGGCGGGATTATTTCGGACGGGTGCAGATGCCATGTTGGCTGCTGCTGCAAAAAAGGCTAACGTTCCTTTTCTGCTATCCAGCGCGAGTAACTTTAGCCTAGAAGACGCAGCCAAGATCGCACCAGATAATGTCTGGTTTCAGATGTATGCGACCAGTGATGAGCGCATTAACCACGATCTCGTTAAGCGTGCAAAAAACGCAGGCCTCGGCGTGCTCGCTATTACGGTCGACGTCCCCGTTAATTCAAATCGGGAACGCAACAAACGGAATGGATTTACGCGCCCTTTCCGTATGACACCTTCTATCATGCTGGATGCCCTGACGAAACCTAGCTGGGTGATCGAATACCTAAAAGCGGGCGGCATGCCCATGATGAGTAATTGGAAGCCGTACGCCCCTGATGGCGCTTCGGCTGATGAGGTAGCGGACTTATACGGCACCCTGACACCAGCACCCATGACGAATTGGGATACGGTGGCGCGGATTCGTGACCAATGGTCCGGACCACTCATTATCAAAGGTTTGCTACACGCCGACGATGCAATGAAAGCGGCAGAGCTCGGCTTAAACGGAATCGTCGTATCAAACCACGGTGCACGCCAGCTTGATGTAGCGCCTTCACCGATTACGATGTTCCCAGCAATACGTGCCGCGGTCGGCGACAAAATGACGCTTATGCTTGAAAGTGGTGTGCGTCGCGGCTCAGACATCGTGATTGCGAAATGCCTTGGAGCACAGTTCTGCTTCTTTGGTCGCCCGACTCTCTATGCAGTTGCCGCGCTCGGACAAGACGGTGCCGACCAAGTCTTCGCGATTTTACGTCGTGAGCTTCATGCCGTACTCACTCAGATCGGCTGTAAGAATTTCGACGATCTGAATGAGCGATTTTTACTGCGGGCCGGACAACAGCCTTAAGCAATATCGATAACGGCGTTACCCATCACCTGTCCTTGCTCAACAGCCTGATGGGCAGCAACAATTTCATCAAGCTTAAAACGTGCGCCTATCGCGTGCGTAAGCTTCCCTGACTGCAACAAGCCACAGAGCCCAGCTAAGGCGTTTGCACGCTCTGCAGATGTGAGCTCATACACAAGAAAAAACTGCAGGCTTAGACTTGTCGTTAGACAAAGACGGAAAGGGATGGATGGTGGCTCAACCTTATTCGAGCCAAAGCAAGCTACGGTACCGTGTGGGGCCAGCGCACCATCTCGCACCAGGTCTGTCGTTGTCGAGAAATCCATATCGATAATGGCATCAGCGCCGCGACCTTCTGTCAGTGCCTTCACGCGCTCTGCAACATTCTCAGTCTTATAGTTAATCGTCTCGACAGCGCCACCCGCGCGCGCATGGGCAGCTTTGGTCTCTGAACTCACTGTGCCAATTACACGTGCGCCTTTAAGCGCCGCCATCTGCACCGCGTAATGTCCGACTGACGAGGCAGCACCTATTACAAGTACAGTCTTACCCGCGATTTCTCCGCAACGTCGCACTGCCTCATACGCGGTCAATCCGGGGATGCCCATACATGCAGCACCGTCAAAGTTGACATGATCAGGCAATTTGACCGCCTGCGCTTGGGGCAAGCAAACGTACTGAGCCGCGGTACCAAATGGGCGCTGATACTGTGCATTCCAAGTCCAAACCCTTTCGCCAATACGTGCTGTCGGCACACCGGCACCTACTGCGTCGATCACGCCACCCGCATCACTGTGCGGGATGATTTTAGGAGCATAAATAGGGCGATTCCGACGCGATTTCACATCGGACGGGTTAACACCGGACACATGCACCTTGACGCGAACCTCGCCTGGACCAGGCTCTTGCGTGGGCAGTTCCCCAAGGATTAAGACGTCTTTTGCTTCCCCGTTTTTTTCATACCATGCTGCTTTCATTTCCTGCTCCAAACTATTCCACAAGTTGACCTATCATAGTATTGTGTGTCGGCTCTGACTAGAGAAATAATGAGATGAAACCAATCGCCCAGCTACTTACAAACTTGATATGCGGCCTAAGTTTTTTTATTGCTCCCAGCGCTTGGTGCGCCTACCCTGAAAAGCCTGTCACATTAGTCGTACCGTTTGCTCCTGGCGGCTCCAACGATATCGTTGCGCGTCAATTGGCAAAGCAACTCACGGCGCAATGGGGTCAACCCGTCGTCATTGAAAACAAGCCGGGCGCGGGTACGGCGATCGGTGCAGCCTATGTTGCCAAACAACGCAATGATGGTTACACACTGCTCGTAGGCTCCTCAACTTTTACAATGGCGCCTGCAGTTGCCAACAACTTACCTTTTGACCCAGTCAAAGACTTCACTCCGATCGCAATGATTGGAGAAGTGCCGCTAGCGTTAGCCGCCAAGCCCAAATCGCCCGGCAAAGATGCGCGAGAGTATTTTGAATACTTGAGAGCGACGCCAAACTTAAATTACGGCGCGACTGGCGTGGGTAGCATCCAGCACTTCGCGGGCGTCATGCTGAGCCAAGCACTGGGTAATAAGATGAATGCAGTTCAATATAAAGGGGGCAGCCCCGCCATGACCGACACCATGGGCGGGCATATTGAATTCTCAATCGGAAGCATGACACAGGTATTGCCGCAAATACGAAATGGCATGCTGCGCGGTGTCGCAGTGACAAGTACCCAGCGCTCTGATGCCGCTCCGGACATGCCAACCTTCCAAGAAGCCGGAATCAATGGCTACGAGATTCAGCAGTGGTGGGGACTACTAGGTCCGGCTAATGTCGATCCCGCCATACAGGAATTCATTAACGCTTCGGTGAATAAGGCGCTAACCTCAAAAGACCTGATCGATTTTCTTGCTGCTGACGGAGGAAAGCCAAAGCCCATGAGCGTTGCAGAATTTAAAAAGCTCGTTCATGACGGCCTCATCCGTTGGGCCACCGTAGCAAAACAAACCGGCATCACAGCACAATAGCCCTAGCTACTTGAGAGCTTCATGACCTTGATCATTCATCCGATCCGCAAAGAATTTGGCGCTGAAATCTCTGGCATCGATCTCAGAGAATCAACGACAACCGCGACAAAACAACAACTTAATGCACTCCTCGCACGATACGCTGTGTTGGTATTTCGTAAGCAAGCCCTGACGCCGCCGCAGTTCATGGCTGCTGCCGAAATCTTTGGCGAACTGATGGATCAGCAGTTAAAAAAATATGTGCTGCCAGACTATCCCATGGTCGGCTGCAATTCAACGGACGACCTGCCTCGCAAAAATGGCAAGCTTCAAGTGCGGGGAGAGAACTATCACACAGATCACTCTAACGACCGCTGTCCTCCGAAAGCGACCACGTTACATGCGCTACAAATTCCGCCAACTGGAGGCGATACACAGTTTGTCGATGTCCGCCAAGCCTATGATGACTTGCCTGCATCTCTTAAGGACACCATTAAAAATCTTAAGTCACTACATGTGCATCAAAGCAGTCGTAGCCCGCGTGAACTGACCAAGCTCAGCCCTGAGGATCTCGCAAAAATCCCAACCGCATTACAGCCTATCGTGATTCGTCATCCTGGTAGCGGACGGCCAGCTCTGTATTTGAATACGGGCCGCATGGAGGGAATCGATGGCATGGGTGCAGATGAGGGCTACGCCTTGATCGAAGACCTATATCAACGTGCAACCAACGCCCGTTATGAATATCGCCACCAATGGCAAGTGGGCGATATGGTCATTTGGGATAACCAAGCCGTGATGCATCAAGCGAACGCTGATTACGATCCGGAACAGAAACGTTTTCTTTATCGCCTGATGATCAAAGGCGTGGCTTTAACGGCCGCTCAGTAACAGCACCTCGATCAATACTGTAGACCTTTTGAACCAAGTGCTCCGAGTACTGAAGGTCGGATTCTGAAAAAATCACAGCCATCCCCTCGTCCTTGAGACGACTAATGACTTCAGCTAACCGTTGCGCAAGCGCGGGGGCAACACCCTCGAATGGCTCATCAAGCAACAGCAGTTTCGTTCCGATCATCAGCGCACGGCCCAACGCGACAAGTTTTTGCTGCCCACCCGACAACTGCTGCCCTCGTCGAGGCGCGAACGCGCGTAGTTCGGGAATCAAATCGTACACATAGGCGAGCCGTTTTTGCGCGTCGATTTGCTGGTTCGCCCAAGCCGGCACAAGAATGTTTTCTTCCACTGTCAAATCAGGAATAAGTCGGCGATCTTCAGGCATATAGCCAATACCAAGACGATTACGTAGATTGATCGGCGTCTGAATCAAGTCAACACCGTCAAACTCAATCGTTCCAGATTTAGGCTTAAGAATACCCATCACACTCTTGATCAGGGTCGTCTTTCCCGCGCCATTGCGGCCGACCAACCCCGCCATCGAAGCTGTGTCGACCTGAATCGATACATCCCGCAAAATATCAACAGATTGAATTGAAACGTTGAGATTAGAGATTTTCAGCATCTCATTGCTCCTGCTCAACAGTCGCAGCATGGGTTTTGCCGACGATGTATTTCACAACTCGCTCATCCTTTAGCGCTACTTCCGGAGCAGCATCTGCGATGATGCGGCCTTCGTAAAAGGCAAGAACACGCTCAGCATGCTTACTCACGATTTCCATGTCATGTTCAACAAACAGAACCGTTGTGTTTCCCTGTCGCACGGCATGCATCACCATTTCCATGATCTGAAATTTTTCTTCAGTGGAAACGCCACTTGTGGGCTCATCCAGCAACAAAATTTTGGGCCGCATTGCCATGGCCATCGCAATGTCCAACAGCTTACGCACGCCCCCTGGCAGCACCCGTGCCACTTTGTCGCGATACGCGCTCAAGCCAAAATGTTCTAGCGACTCTTCGGCCAGTTGCCGAATGGTCTTGTCGTAGCCTGGAATCACACGTTCGGTACGCGTAAACAAACTGCCTTTGTTCGCGATCAGAGAAACGATTCCGAAGCTGACCTCCAGGTTCTCTAACGCAGTCAGCGTGTTGTAGAGCTGCGGGATCTGGAACGAGCGACAAATTCCTAATTGAGTGATCTCGCGCGGTGGCAATTGCGTGATATCGCGTCCATTAAACTCGACAGTGCCTGAATCGGGCTTAAGATACCCGGTAATCATGTTGACAAACGTCGTCTTGCCGGCACCGTTAGTCCCAATCAAGCCAACGCATGCGCCAGCAGGCACAGCCACATCAATCTCGGCCGCAGCTACAACTGCGCCGAAGCTTTTGTTCAAGCCCTTGGCATGCAGGATGATTTCGCTCATGACTGCCCCCGCTTGAACTTATTCACCAGTGACCACAAACCATTTGGCAAAAGCAGAATCACAAAAATAAGCGATAGGCCGATTAGACCTTGCCACGTGTTGGGCGAATAAGAAAATGCAATGCTGTGGATGATGCCAAACACTAGCGCACCGATAAACGGCGCCGCCACACTGCCAATACCGCTCAAGATCGTGATGAAAATAAATTCACCCGACGTAGTCCAGAACGCCATCGCTGGGTCAATATGACCCACTGCAATTGCAGCAATTGCACCAGCAAAGCCAGAGAGAACTCCAGCAATCACATAGATGAGATGGATCGTTCGACGTGCGGATGCGCCCATATACTCTGCGCGTATTTCATTGTCACGGATCGCGGTTAATAGCAGGCCACGCGGGCTCTTGAGCAATCCATTCACAAACGCAACACAGATAATGATGATCACACTCGTGACGCCCAATACGGCTTGACGCACTTGATCAGACGCTGGCGCCCAGCCCAAAATCGTCACGGCGGGAACGTTGAACCCATCAGTCGAGCCCAAGGCTTCGGTTTTAACCAAGAGCCCATACAGAATCATCGAAAACGCGAGGGAAAGTAAGCCAAAGAAAATTGCACGATATTTAGCAAGCAGAAAACCCAAGAGATAGGCTAGCAACCCCGCCACGATTGCGCTCAAGGGAAGCAGAACAAACATTTCTCGCAAGCCTAGCGTCAAAGCAAGTAAGCCTGTCGTATATGCGCCCGCACAGAAGAACAGCGCCTGGCCAAAGGACACGAGGCCCGCACGCAAAAATAGCATCAGCCCCAGAACGACTAAACCATTTGCACCAGTGATGGTTAATATAAACAAGGCCCACTGGGGAATGAAAGGCGTCAGCGCCATCATCACCAGCAGGACAATGCCAAAACGTAATGTCATTTTATCGAGCATCATATTTTTCTCGCTTCGGCCAAGCTGAAGAGCCCTCGCGGTCTAAAAGCAAGCACTAACGCCATCACACTGAAGATCACGAATAATTCAAGCTGGGGCGCGTAATGAATACAAAATGCGCGTACCAGCCCCATGATGAACGCCGCGAGTGCCACGCCTGGCAAGCTGCCTAGGCCGCCGGTCACAACAACAGCAAATGACAAAACGATTACTTCAACGCCCAGCCCGGGCGAGACAGAAATCGTGGGAGCGGTAAACGCACCTGCAATGGCTGCCAGCGAACACCCGACACCAAACGTCAAAATAAAAATCTTCTTTACGTCGATTCCCATCGCAGCACTAATCTCACGGTCGTAAATAACGCTGATTAACATGCGGCCAAAATGCGTCTTGTTCAAAACCAGTGTGAGTATCAGTCCCACAATCAATGCGAGTCCCAACATCAGCAAGTAGTAGTTGGGATAGGACATATCCCCGATGGAGAAGTTGCCGAGGTATTCATACGGCTCTGAAATGAAATAAGGGTCGACTCCCCACACAAGTTTCAGTGCGTCTTCCATCACCAAAAAGAGCGCATACGTAATTAATAAAATCACGACCTCGTCTTTCTCGTACTGATAACGCAATAAGAAGCGTTCGAGCAAAGGCCCGACAACAAAGCCCCCCAGGATTGCAGCACCCAGCAACGCGAGATAAGACAGGTAGGGTGGATAGCCATTAGCAGTCCATATGCCAACAACCGAGGCGGCCATGTACGCGCCCAACGCATAAAAGCTGCCGTGCGCGACGTTGACAATCTTCATCACACCGTAGATGAGCGTGAGGCCGACGGCAGACAAGAACAACCAGGCCGAGTAATTCAGCCCGTCCACGAGAACGATCATTATTTGCGACATCATGTGTTTATACCGGGCGGTGTCGTCGACACCGCCCTAGCCTTTGAAGGTTAAATCAAAGCAAGCTTACTTAGCCTTCATTCCGCCGGCGATCCAGTCGGCGCTCTTGACGCCATCAGGCGGCATCACTTGCTCGGCTGGGAAGCGCATCATGTCAACGATCGTCATTTGACCGTTTACAAGCTTCGTGCGTCCATACGCAGTCTCTGAAACAGCTTGGTGGCCATTGTTCAGAGAGAACTTATGCACGCCGCCAGGGCCTTCGTATGTCAGCCCACGCAGCCCTGCTGCGAGCTCTTCCGTTGTCGGCTTCTTGCCACCATTCGCATCCATCGCTTTCTCATAGGCGAGTTTTGCTGCCATGATTGAATGCGCCATTTGGTATGCGGTGTAGTTAGGTGCGACGTTATAGCGGTCGATAAAGGCGTCACGGAACCACTTGTTTAAAGGAGTGTCGGGAGCAAAAACGCCATAGGGTCCGCGCGCACCGATGATCGTGCCATCCGGAATCTTGCTTGCCAAGCGGAACATTGCAGTTTCACCAGCGATCAGTGCCACTTCGCTATTTTTAAAGAGACCGCGTGGAACCGACTGCAAAATAAATGCCTCGAGGTCGCCGCCCCAGAAACTGGTGTGCACGACTTCAGACTTGCTACCCATCAGTGCAGAGATTTCCGCGCTGTATTGACCCGCAAACAACTTAGGCATTTGCGATGTCTTGACCGCAGACTGCGGATAGAGCTGCTTCATTGCAGCTTCAAAGTCGTTCCAAGAGTCTTGGCCCCAAGCGTAGTTTTGGTTAATGCCGCTGAAGGTCTTAACGTCAGGCTTTTTTGCCTTCAGGTAACGCACTAAACCAGCACTATCAGCTGTAGCGTGGTTCACTGCGCGGAAGACGTAGTTCTTTTTTCCGTCTTCAAAAATACGGGGGGTGCCGCAATCAAATAGCAGAGTGACAGTCTTAAGCTCTTCAGCAACCGGCGTAATCGCCAAACAGTTGCCGCTCGAGATATAGCCAACGATTAAGTCGACTTTATCGCGCTGAACCAGGTTGCGATATTCGGTCACAACGCTCGTCGTCGTGCCTGCTTCATCGATCAACTGTGGCTTAACAACGTTGCCGCCGAAACCTTTCTTGTTGTAGGGGGCTGGCGCTGTGCCGGCGTTGAACTGTTCGAGCATTAATTCGGCAGCGTTACGAGCGGGCACACCAAAGGGCGAAGCAGCAGGACCAGACAAGATGGTCACTAGCCCAAGTTTTACCTCGGCTGGGGCCTGGGCCTGAGCGCTTGCTACAAAAGCTCCGGCAAAAATCATCGCCAAAACCGATTTTTTGAAATTCATCTCTAGTCTCCTGTATATTTTTTAAGCCTTGGTGACACAGGCACGCAGCCCGATCCACTCCGGTGTCCTAAGTAGACATCAGGCTCGCGTTGGTTGCAAGTCACGTTTTACCCTAGCATCGACACGAGTCGGACGACTCAGTATGATCAACAGCAGTCTCGCTTCGTCCAACAAATATTCTGAACTCCGGTAAGGCACTCTGATGAAATCTTTTTTCCATCCTAATCAACAACTCCATCACCCAACGACCTATTTTTCGCGTGGGCAGATGCGTGTGCCACAAGAAATACCTGAGAGATCGGTTCAAATCCTGAAAGGCTTGGCAGCACTAGGTTTACCCGTGACACAACCTGTTGATGCTGGCATGGCGCCTCTGCTGATGGTTCATGACCCGAAATACCTCCAATTCCTGCAAACCGCGCATGCCAGATGGAAGGAGGCTGGACCGGATTGGGGTGACGAAGTGATTCCAAACGTGTTTGTACGAGAGCCCAATGCCCTGCGCGGGATCTTGGGCGAAGCCGGTCGCTATTTAGCCGATGGCAGCGCAGCTGTCGGCGAACACACGTGGACATCCGCCTACTGGGGCGCTCAGTCCGCAATCGCAGCAACCCGTGCAGTGCTTGGGGGCGACTCGAGTGCCTACGCGCTTTGCCGTCCGCCCGGCCATCACACCCGCAAGGACGCTGCGGGTGGGTTTTGTTATATCAACAACGCCGCAATAGCCGCTGAACTACTGCGAGAAAAATACAAGCGCATTGTCATTCTTGACACCGACATGCATCATGGACAAGGGGTCCAAGAAATCTTCTATGGTCGCGATGATATTTTTTATATTTCTGTTCACGGCGATCCCACAAACTTCTATCCCGCCACAGCGGGCTTTGACGATGAAACAGGTATAGAGAAAGGTGAAGGCTTCAACCTGAACTTGCCTATGCCACATGGCGCCACTGAGGAAATCTTTTTTGAGAATGTCTCTCGAGCGTTTGAGGCACTAAAGGCGTATAAACCTGATGCGCTGGTGTTTGCGCTCGGCTTTGATGTGTACAAAGACGACCCCCAATCCAAAGTCGCGGTAACGACAAAAGGTTTTGGCAAGCTAGGCAAAGAAATTGCCGGGCTGGCACTACCGACCGTGATCGTTCAGGAAGGCGGCTATCACTATGAGACGCTTGCAGCAAACACAACAACATTTTTTCGTGGTTTTCTGAACCGATAGCCCGCTGATCTACCCCCCAGATCAAACCGTTAGCTAATTGGTGTACATTAAGGCGCGTGAATATCAAGCATTCTATTTTGAAGCGCTTTGCAACGGCCGCCCCTATGATAGCTCCGATGCTCCGGCCAGTCGTCTTTTGCCTTCTGCTGCTCCCCGCGCTCGCGCGCGCGATTGATCTTCAGCCCAACGATGTGGTTGCGCCGCAACCTGACAAGACGTTCGTGATGCTTTCATACGTCGGAACTGAGAACAACACGTTCTATAAGAACGGCTCGGCTGTCTCCACGCCGTCACTACGAGACCCGCGTATTGAGAGCAATAGTGCCATCCTACGTTTAGCCAGAAGCTATTCGTTATTGGGCTTACCTGCGGTCTCATTCGTTCAGGTGCCCTACAGCGATCTGCAACTTGGGGGTTCACTTTCAAACCTGCGTGGCGCAAGCGGGGTCGCCGATCTGTCGCTTGCGACTGCAATATGGCCCTACGCAAACCGAAATACGCGCACCTACTTCGGTGTGATGGGTTTCTTAACGTTGCCGACTGGCAATTACGCAAACGATCGAGTGTTTAACCTGGGAGAAAACCGCTACCGTCTTGACCTGCAATTGGCCTTTCAAAAGCCAATCGTCGGCGACTTAGATGGCATGATCGCGGTTGATACGCGTTGGTTTGGGGCAAATAGTAGCTGTGCGGCGGCGTGCGGCTCCGCGACAAACCTCACGTTAAACCAGAAACCGCTGACAACGCTTCAGCTTGGACCTGTCTACAAAATCAACCAAACCTTCACCGCCGGCGCGAGTTATTTTTATGTGAGCGGCGGCGGCACCACAACGAATGGCCTCTACCAAAATAATGAGATCAAGACCCAACGATTTCTTCTAAGTCTGCTCGCCTACACCAACGTTGGCAGGTTTTCCTTGCAATATGGCCGAGACATGGAAACAACCAACGGTTTTACGCAGAGTCGCTTGCTAGCCTTGCGTTACGCGATCAATTTTTAAAATACGCACCTCACCAAGGCTCTTTCCAACACGAGCCAAGCGCGAAGGTTCAGGCCTATCGATCGCGGTCGGTTGCGAAAGTGCAAAACGCCAAGAGTGCCTCTTTGGCGGCCGAATGCGGAAACGCCTCTAACGCCTGCCTGGCCAAGTCGGCCTCAGCCACCGCGCTGCGCTGGGCATGCTCGAGCGCACCGGTGTCATGGATGGCTTGCGCGACCGCATCAAAATCAGCCTCTCCGTTCTCAATCGCTTTTTTAACAAGCTCTTTTTGATAGTGAGTGCCAACTTCCATGACACGAATCAAGGGTAATGTTGGCTTACCCTCCCGCAGGTCGTCACCGACGTTTTTACCTAAAGCACCCACATCGCCGCTGTAATCGAGCACGTCATCCACTAACTGGAAAGCCGTCCCAATGTGGCGACCATATGCAGCAGCGGCATCACGTTGCGCAGGGGTTGCGCCAGCTAAAACCGCACCAGCCTCTGCAGCGGCCTCAAAGAGCTTGGCCGTTTTGAACCGCACCACTTGCAGATAGCGCGCCTCGGATACGTCCGGATCATGGACATTGAGCAACTGCAGGACCTCGCCCTCGGCGATGACTGTCGTCGCACCCGACATAATTTGCATGATCCGCATGTCGTCGACGTCGACCATCATCTCAAAAGCACGGGAATACAAGTAATCGCCCACTAAGACACTCGCAGCATTGCCAAATACTGCATTGGCCGTGCTGCGACCTCGCCTCAGGGCAGATTCATCGACCACGTCGTCGTGCAGCAGGGTCGCCGTGTGTATGAATTCGACCACGGCAGCCATCAAATGCTGGTGATCCCCCCGATACCCCAGGGCCTGCGCGACCAACAGGACCAGCGCTGGACGCATGCGCTTACCGCCAGCCCCGATGATGTAGTCGCCGATCGTACGGATCAGCACAACCTCGGAATTGAGGCGGGAGCGGATCACGGCATCAACAGCGGCCATGTCCTGAGCCACGGGGGCCAACAGATTTGAGAGCTTATGCACGAGACTTTCTTTTGACTTTCAAGTGGTTAGACGCTATTATGTCTGGCTCGGCGTTTTGCCGAGATTCCATTTGCACTAAAACAAGAGGTTAACCCATGTACGCGGTCGTAAAAACTGGTGGCAAGCAGTATCGCATTGCTACTGGCGAAAAACTTAAAATAGAACAGATACCGGCAGACATTGGGCAAGAGATTACGCTAGACCAGGTGTTATCCGTAGGCGAAGGCGACCAATTAAAGATTGGCACCCCGCTTGTGGCTGGCGCAGTGGTTAAAGCTACAGTTCTTGCGCAAGGACGCCACGCTAAGGTCACGATCTTCAAGATGCGTCGTCGCAAGCACTATCAGAAGCATCA